>Ga0255338_1000281_pt1 | contig 197268 bp, 201 predicted proteins | sample MeOH1_35cm_T4_19_FD_203715 | JGI IMG/M metagenome (GOLD analysis project Ga0255338, IMG submission 203715) | Sandy soil microbial communities from University of British Columbia, Vancouver, Canada - MeOH1_35cm_T4_195 | ecosystem: Engineered > Artificial ecosystem > Sand microcosm >...
GTGGGGCCCGGACCGCATTTACGGTTTCTCGCCGATTCCCGCGATGTCGATGATTTCCTACGCCGCCGGCTCGCGCTATCTCTCCATGATCGGCGGCGCCTGCGGTTCTTTCTACGACTGGTACTGCGATTTGCCCGCTGCCAGCCCGCAGACCTGGGGCGAGCAGACCGACGTGCCGGAATCGGCCGACTGGTACAACTCCACCTACATCATCATCACCGGCGCCAACCTGCCGATGACCCGCACGCCGGACGCGCACTTTGCCTCGGAGGTTCGTTATAAAGGTGCCAAGATCGTCGCCATGGCGCCGGACTACGCCGAGTTCTGTAAATTCTCCGACCTGTGGATGCCGATCCGCCAAGGCACCGACTCCGCCGCCTTCCTGGCGATGGGCCACGTTGCATTGAAGGAATACTACATCGACCGGCAGGACCCGTATTTCCAGGAATACGCACGCAAGTACACCGACCTGCCGATGCAGGTGATGCTGCGCAAACACGGCGACGCCTGGGTGTCCGACCGATTCCTGCGCGCTTCCGATTTTGACGGCGATCTGGGTGAAACCAATAACCCGGACTGGAAGACCATTGTGTATGACGAAACCAGCCGCTCCTTCGTCGCGCCCAACGGCTCCATCGGTTTCCGCTGGGGCGAGGACGGCAAGTGGAACCTGCTGCCGAAGAACGCCGCCACCCAGCAGGAAATCGTTGCCGAACTGAGCTGCATCGGCGATCACGACGAAGTGGCGTCGGTCGGTTTCCCGCATTTCAATCAGGATGAAGACGAACTGCTGTTCCGCAACGTGCCGGTACGCCGCGTCAAGCTCGCCGGCGGCGAGGAAGCGCTGGTGGCGTCGGTGTTCGACATGCAGGTCGCGCAATACGGTATTGACCGAGGCCTGGGCGGCGGCAACGTGGCGCAGTCCTATGCGGATGCCGATGTTGCCTACACCCCGGCCTGGGCGGAGAAAGTCACTGGCGTGAAGGCCGCCGACATCGAGCGTACCGGCCGCGAATTCGCGTACAACGCCTCGAAGACCAAGGGCAAGTCCATGGTGATCATGGGCGCCGCGATCAACCACTGGTACCACAACGATCTGGCCTACCGCTCCATCATGAACCTGCTGCACATGTGCGGCTGCGTCGGCCAGAGCGGCGGCGGCTGGGCGCATTACGTGGGCCAGGAAAAACTGCGGCCGCAGGCCGGCTGGGCGCCGATTGCGTTCGGCCTCGACTGGGCGCGTCCGCCGCGTCACATGAATTCGACTTCGTACTGGTATTTCCATACCGACCAGTGGCGCTACGAGACGGTGAAGGCCGACGACCTGCTGTCGCCGGCGGGCAAGGGCAAGTACAAGGGCTATTCGCTGGCCGACTACAACGTGGCCGCCACCCGCATGGGCTGGCTGCCTTCCGCACCGCACTGGAATGCGAATCCGCTGAATCTGGTCGCGGATGCCGAGAAGGCCGGCGCCAAGGACGATGCGGCCATCGCCAACTACGTGGTCGACAAGCTGAAAACCGGCGAACTGGATGTTTCCTTCGCCGACGTGGACAACCCGGTCAACTGGCCGCGCAACCTGATCGTCTGGCGCGCCAACCTGATCGGTACCTCGGCCAAGGGCCACGAATACTTCCTCAAGCATTTGCTGGGCGCGCAGAACGGCGTGCTGCAGGAGTCCGGTGCAGGCCGTGACAACCAGGAAGTGAAGTGGCACGAGGAAGCGCCGATCGGCAAGCTGGACCTGATGGTGGACATCAACTTCCGCCTCAACTCCACCGGCGCGTATTCCGACATCATCCTGCCGACCGCGACCTGGTACGAGAAGAACGACCTCAACACCACCGACATGCACCCCTTCATCCACCCGCTGTCGGAAGCGGTGAGCCCGGGCTGGGAATCCAAGTCCGACTGGCAGATCTTCAAGTCCATCGCCAAGGCGTTCTCGACGCTGGCCGAAAAGCATCTCGGTACCAGGAAGGACATCGTCGCATTGCCGATGCAGCACGACTCGGCCGCCGAGCTGGCGCAGCCGTTCGGCCACGTCACCGACTGGAAGAAGGAAGGACTGGCGCCGGTGCCCGGCAAGACCATGCCTATCCTCAAGGTGGTGGAGCGCGACTACGCCAACACCTACAAGAAATTCATCGCGCTTGGCCCGCTGATGACCAAACTCGGCAACAACATCAAGGGCATCGACTGGAATACCGACCAGGAATACGAGGAACTGAAGCGCCACAACTACACGGTGAAGGAGCCGGGGATTTCCTTCGGCATGCCGTCGCTGGAAGAGGATATCGCGGTGTGCGACTCGGTGATGCGCATGGCGCCGGAAACCAACGGCGAGGTCGCGCACAAGTCATGGAGCGCGCTCTCGAAGAAGACCGGCATCGACCATCATCACCTGTATGCCGGACGCCATGAGGACAAGATCACCTTCAAGGATATCCAGGCCCAGCCGCGCAAGATCATCACCGCGCCGACCTGGTCCGGTATCGAGTCGGAAACGGTGTCCTACACCGCCGGTTACACCAATATCCATGAGCACATCCCGTTCCGTACGCTGACCGGCCGCGCGCATTTCTATCAGGATCACGAATGGATGCTGGATTTCGGCGAAGGTTTCTGCGCCTATCGCGGTCCGCTGGACATGAAGGCGCAGAACACCATACCGGCCGCAGTCAGGGCCAAGCCGCACCTGGTGCTGAGCTGGATTACGCCGCACTCCAAGTGGGGCATCCACTCCTCGTATCAGGACACCCTGCGCATGCTGACGCTGTTCCGCGGCGGGCCTTATGTGTGGCTCTCCGAGACCGATGCGCAATCCATCGGCATCGAGGACAACGACTGGGTGGAGGCGGTGAACGCCAACGGCGCGACGATGGCGCGGGCGGTGGTGTCGCAGCGCGTCCCACGCGGCATGGCGATGATGTACCACGCGCAGGAAAAGAACGTAAACGTGCCGGGTTCGTCTTCCACCGGCAAGCGCGGCGGCATCCTCAATTCGGTGACCCGCGTGATCATCAAGCCGACCAACATGATCGGCGGCTACGCGCAGCTTTCGTACAGCTTCAACTACTACGGCACGGTGGGCTGCCAGCGCGACGAGCAGGTAGTGCTGCACAAGGTGGCAGACCAGGACATCGACTGGCTGGAACGCGAGCTGACGCCGGAACGCGAGGCGCAGCTCAACCCGGTCGGCATCGGCGCCAAGTAAAGGTTAAAGGAGATCCAAATGAAAGTACGCGCACAATTCGCCTTCGTCTTCAACCTGGACAAGTGCATCGGCTGCCACACCTGCTCGGTGACCTGCAAGAACGTCTGGACCAACCGCAAGGGCGTGGAATACGCCTGGTTCAACAACGTTGAATCCAAGCCGGGCGTTGGCTATCCCAAGCAGTGGGAAGACCAGGAAAAATGGAACGGCGGCTGGGAGCTGAAGAACGGCAAGCTGGAGCTTAAATCCGGCAGCCGCGCCTCCAAGCTGATGAACATCTTCGCCAACCCGGACCTGCCGGAGATCGACGACTACTACGAGCCGTTCACCTACAACTATGCCCGCCTGCAGAACGCGCCGCTGTCCGAAGCTGCGCCGACCGCACGCCCGTTGTCGCAGATCACCGGCGAGACGATGGAAAAGATCACCTGGGGTCCGAACTGGGAAGACGACCTGGCCGGCGAGTACGCCAAGCGCAGCAAGGACCAGAACATGCACAACATCCAGAAAGAGATGTATGGGCAGTTCGAGAACACCTTCCACATGTATTTGCCGCGCATCTGCAACCACTGCCTCAACCCGGCCTGCGTCGCGGCCTGCCCCTCCGGCTCGATGTACAAGCGCGAGGAAGACGGCATCGTGCTGGTCGACCAGGACAAGTGCCGCGGCTGGCGCATGTGCGTCAGCTCCTGCCCGTACAAGAAGGTGTTCTACAACTGGGAATCGGGCAAGGCCGAGAAGTGCGTCGGCTGCTACCCGCGCGTGGAATCCGGCATGCCGACGGTGTGTTCCGAATCCTGCGTCGGCCGCATCCGCTACAACGGCATCATGCTGTACGACGCCGACCGCATCGAGGAACTGGCGAGCACCGAGAACGAGCAGGATCTGTATGAAGCCCAGTGCAACATCTTCCTCGACCCGAACGACCCGGAAGTGATTGCCGCAGCCCGCGCCGAGGGCATCAACGAGGACTGGATCATCGCCGCGCAGAAATCGCCTATCTACAAGATGGCGATCGAGTGGAAGATCGCTTTCCCGATGCACCCCGAGTTCCGCACGCTGCCGATGGTGTGGTACGTGCCGCCGCTTTCGCCGGTGCAGTCGCAGATCGACCAGGGCAACCTGCCGGTCGGCCCGGACGGCGCGATTCCGCTGGCGGGCTCCATGCGTTTGCCGGTGCAGTACCTCGCCAACCTGCTGACCGCAGGCAAGGAGGAACCCATCGTCAGCGCGCTCAACCGCATGATCGCGATGCGCAGTTACCAGCGCTCCGTGCACGTGGAAGGTGTAGCTGATACTCGCGCGCTGGAAAAAGCGGGTATCACAGAGGAAATGGCGCTGGAAATGTATCGCTACCTCGCCATCGCCAACTACGAAGACCGTTTCGTGATCCCCACCGGCCACGCGGAAGTGACGCTGGACGACTTCCACGGCTTCCAGGGCCAGAACGGCTTCACCTTCGGCAACGACACCTCGGCTGGCGTCAGCAAGATCACGCTGTTCCCGCGCCGCCGCAAGGAATCGATGGAGCCGAGGGAACTGGCGCCTTCCGCAGACGAGTAATCAGGAGAACACCATGCAAATCTACAAACTGCTTTCCGTGCTGCTGGAATACCCCGAGCAGGAACTGATCGACCATCTGCCCGAACTGCCGGCAAGGCTGGCCGAGTGCGGCGACACCGACGATGCCGAGCGGGTCGCGCTGTGTGGGTTCATCGACCACCTCGCCACCACCCCGCTGACCCAGTTGCAGGAAGACTACGTTCAAACCTTCGACATGACGGCCGAGCACAGCCTGCACCTGACGCATCACCTGTTCGGCGACGACAAGAACCGCGGGCCCGCGCTGATCGACCTGGGCGAGTTGTACAAGGACTACGGCGTGGAGGTGCAGGGCAACGAGCTGCCGGACTATCTGCCGCTGATCCTCGAATTCGCCGCTTATCTGGACGACAACGAGGCGATGGTTTTTCTCTCGGATGCCAAAAAGGTGTTCAAGGTGTTGACCGACAACCTGACAAAAGCCGATAGCCCATACGCCTCGCTCATTTCCATCATCGAGGGACGGGCGACGCTGACGCGCCTCGCCGCCTGAGGAGAATCATCATGAACCTGCATAATTTTCTTTACGGGACCTACCCCTACATCGCGCTTTCTGTGTTCCTGCTCGGCAGCATCCTGCGCTTCGACCGCGAGCAGTACACCTGGAAGAGCGATTCCAGCCAGTTGCTTTCCAAGGCCAATATGCGCGTCGGCAGCAACCTGTTCCATATCGGCGTGCTTGCGATCTTCGGCGGCCATGCGGTGGGTCTGCTGACGCCGCATAGCTGGTTCACCGCCTTGGGCGTGTCGGACATGGCGCACCAGATGGTCGCAATCTGGGCCGGCTCCATCTTCGGCCTGCTGGCGCTGGCGGGTGGCGCGATGCTGTGGCTGCGCCGCATGTTCAACGCGCGCGTGTCGGCGGTGAGCCGCGGTACGGACAAGTTCATCCTGAGCTGGCTGCTGGTGACGCTGCTGCTGGGGTTGTCCACCATCCCGGTCTCCATCGGACATGCCAACGAGGGCAATCCGGGCGTGATGATCGCGCTGGCCGAATGGGTGCAGAGCATCGTCTACCTGCACCCAAATCCGGCGCTGCTGGCGGAAGTGGACACCATTTTCAAGGTGCATCTGTTCTTCGGCATGACGGTGTTCCTGGTGTTCCCGTTCACCCGCATGGTGCACGTGTGGAGCGCGCCGTTCGGCTACCTGGGACGGCCTTACCAGATCGTGCGCAGCAAACGCAGCTTCCGCTAACACGTGAGTGCATGGGAGAACAACATGAGACGCTATAACACGACGAGTCACTTGCTGGCTGCACTGGCCGCCTGCACCTTGGCCATACCCGCGCTGGCCGCCGACCAGCCGGTCGCGCCGGGCTCGCTGATGGAAGCCATCACCGGCGGAAAGCCGATGACCAATTTCCGCCTGCGCTACGAACACGTGGATGACGATGTGCCGGCGCATACCGAGAATGCCGATGCCTGGACGCTGCGCAGCCTGATTGGCTGGCAGACCGCGCCGTTCCACGATTTCAGCGTCGCCGCGCAGATCATCAACGTGGCGCAGTTCAACGACGATTTCTACGACTCATCCAATGGCGTGTTCGGGCGCAGCGCAGCGGTTCCCTCGGATAAAGCCCGTTTCCCGGTGGTTGCCGATCCCGACGACACCGATATCAACCAGTTGTTCGTCGAATGGACAGGGCTGCGCAACACCAAGCTGCGCCTGGGCCGCCAGTCGGTCAAGCTGGACAATGTGCGCTTCATCGGCAACATCGAATTCCGCCAGGTGATGCAGGTGTTCGACGGCGTCGCGCTGGAAAACAAGGGCCTGCTGCCCGATACCCAGATCTATCTGGCGCACTTCGCCGGGCTCAAGCAGATCACCACCAAGTACCGCAGCGCCAATGTCGAGATCGCCAACCTCAAGTACAGCCTTTCGCCGAGCGAAAGTATCGTCGGCTACGGTTACTTCATCGACTGGAACGGCGAAGTGAAAGCCACCAACCCGGCGCCGTTCAACGAAACGGCTTCCCATCGCACATTGGGCCTGCGCGCCGACGGTGCCCATGCCGTCAATCCCGACTGGAAGGTGCTGTACAGCGCCGAATATGCCAAGCAGGACGACTACCGCGATGGCAACGACAATATCGATTCGCACTATTTGAAACTGGGCGGCGGCGCCCAGTACGGCACCTGGTATGCGCGACTCGACCATGAAGTGCTGTCCAGCAATGACGGCCAATCCGCATTCCAGACCCCGCTCGGCACCAACCATCTATTCCAGGGCTGGGCCGACCTGTTCCTGGTGACGCCCAACCAGGGCATCAAGGACACCTTCGTTTCTTTCGGCGGCAAGGTCATGGATGTCCAACTGACCGGCGAATATCACTGGATCAATTCGGATGAGGATTTCACCACGCCCGCCGGTGCCGGCACCGGCGACCGGTACGGCAAGGAACTGGACCTGGGCGCGGCCTACACCTACCAGAAATGGATGGGCAAGCTCGAATACGCCCGTTTCCAGGAAGACGACGTCTACAGCGCGGCGCGCAAACGCGATACCGAAAAGCTGTGGCTGACCGTGATGTATACCTTCTGAGGAGCCTTGGCATGTTCAATATTCCCGTACTCGGAATCTGCGCCCAGGCCAGCGGAATGGGCAAAACCACACTGATCGAAGCCATGTTGCCGGCGTTTGCCGAATACGGGCTGAAAGTCTCGATCATCAAGCAGACGCATGCGGAATTCGATCTCGACCGCCCCGGCAAGGACAGCCATCGCTTGCGAAGCGCGGGTGCCTCGCAAGTGCTGCTCAGCTCCGAAAGCCGGTGGGTCGTGATGACGGAGCAGAAAAGCGATCCGGCGGATATCCGGTTGATGGACATGGTCAGGCATCTCGATCCCGAGCTCGCCGACCTGGTGCTGGTGGAGGGGTTCCGGCATGCGCCCATTCCCAAGATCGAGGTGTTTCGCCCAAGCCAGGGTTACTCACTGCTGGCAGCTTCGGACGCGCATGTCTTCGCCGTTGCCAGTGATCTTCCGGTCGTGACTTCGCGCCCTGTATTGAATTTGAACGCACCCGCGACCGTAGCGAAATTCATTGTGAAGTGGTGGGCCAGGCAGCAAGTGCATGGAGTGAACCAATATTCGACCGGGGAGGTGATATGAAAGGCAAGATGGCAGTCGGTAAGACAACGTTGTTTGTATCGATGCTTGCAGGCGCAGGCATCATGCCGCTTGAAGCAAGCGCGGAATGCAAGTTCGAATCGATCAAGGCAGGCAACCAGCCTTTCGTGGTCAAGCCGATGGAGGGCGATACGCCCGAAGCGAAACATTTCCTTACGAGCTGCATCAATCCCTACACCAAGCTGTACGTGGCCGATCCTGAAAAGGCCAAGGAGGGAAAGAAAAAATTCGGGTTCTGGTCGTGTACCCAATGCCATGGCGGCAATGCGGGTGGCCAGACCGGCCCCAGCATCCTGGACGACACCTGGCAATATGCCAGGATCGTGACCGACAAGGGCATGTTTGAAATTATCGCGGGGGGTTCCGATGCGGGGATGCCGGCCTGGCATCAGCAGGTGGGAGGCAACCCCGAGTTGATGTCCACGGACGATATTCTCAAGATTATCGGCTGGCTGCGTGTGAGCTATAAGGGGAAGGATCCCGAAAAGCCCTGGCTGCATTAATCGTCCATGGCAATGAAACGGCCACCTCGGGTGGCCGTTCTGCTTTCTATCGTGTTACATGTGTTCGTCGTGTCCCGCGCCGCCTGTGAGGTCCACCATTTCCGGCGTGACCTGATCGAATTTCACCACTTTTCCGCCATACTGTTTGGCAAAACTGTCCGCAGGCGCCTGTTCGGCAAAGGTGGCGATGGTCGGGCCCATCGAGCCGTGCTTGCTGCTGCCGACCACGAACCATGCCTTTTTTGCATCGATCCAGTTGTTCTCCGGCTTTTCCCAGTCCGCCTTGGCCATGTCCTGCGTGAAAATGCCGATGATGCGTTTCTGTTGCTCCGGCTGCAGGTAGATGGCGAACATTTCGGTTGTGTCGCAGAAGAAATCCGGCTCGCCGCTGGCATAGTGTATCTGCCCCTTGGGGCCGGGGAAGTCGGCGAGGATCATGCCGTCCATCGAGCAGGCGGTGCCGGTCTGGATGGCCAGCGGCTGGACGGCGGCTTCGGGTTTGCTGCAGGCGGTGAGAACAGCAGCCAGGGAAAGCGCGAGGGCAAGACGGGTAAGGCTCATTTGAATCTCCATTGAGCGATGGCGAGGGGCGCGACGATCCAGGCGATCATCATGCTCCCGAGCAGCCAGGGGTTGGACAGGCTGGCCGGGAACACCGTGGCCAGACCGTAGAAATTCTTCAGGTCTTCCATGTTGAAAATATTGAGCAGGCGGAAGATGTCTGCCGGATTGAGCAGCAGCAGGACGGGGAACAATTCCTCGCCGAATGTGCCGCCGGAGAGCACCAGCACGCCCAGCAGGCCGAGGTCGTAAACCAGCACGAACAGGAACCACACCGCGATAGCGGCGCCGCTGGCCCGGGCGCGGTCGCGTGCAATCACCGACACCATCACCGCCAGGCTGAGGAACACCATGCCCAGCAGGATCGCGCTCAGCATGAAGCCGGCGTAGTGATACAGCGCAGCGCTGTCCGTCTGGCTGGCGAGCAGCAGCCCGACCAGCCCGAAGCCCGCCAGCGTGGACGAGGCAAGCGCCAGCGACAGGCCGCTGAACTTGCCGAGCAGCAGTTCCAGCCGCGTGATCGGCATCGACAGCAGCAGGTCGAGCGAACCGCGCTCGCGCTCGCCGACGATGGCGTCGTAACCCAGGATCAACGCGATCAGCGGGATCAGGTAGATCACGAGGCTGACCAGGCTGGCGATGGTGAATTCGATATTGCGGAAGCCGACCTCGCCCTGCTGCGCCGCACCGAAGTAGGTGATGGCCAGCGCGAACAGCGTGAAGATGGCGGCCACGGCGATCACCCAGCGATTGCGGATGCGGTCGCGGAATTCCTTGGCGGCGATGATCTTGATTTGCGAGAGTTCGATCATGCCGCATAGCCCAGGAAAACGTCTTCCAGCGAAGGCTCGCGCACGATGATGTCGTCGATGTCTTCCAGCGTATTGATGCGGCGCAGGATGTCCATCTTGTGCGCGCGCTGGCAGCGGATCACGGCGATGCCGTCCTGGGACTCAAGCGATTCGATCTCGACACCGTTCAACGCCGCTTTCAGTGCCTGGGGCGTGCATTGCAGCCGCAGCCGTATCACCAGTGGCAGATCGACCGCCTCGCGCAGCTCCTGCACGGTGCCCAGCGCATGCAGCTTGCCGGACTTCATCACTGCCAGGCGCTGCACGCGCTCCTGGATTTCGGAGAGGATGTGCGAGGTGATCACTACGGTGACGCCGGTTTGGTTGAGCTCTTTCAGCATTTCATAAAACTCGCGGATGCCTTCCGGATCAAGACCGTTGGTCGGTTCATCGAGGAACAGGATGCGCGGGTTGCCGAGCAGCGCCTGCGCGAATCCCAGCCGCTGGCGCATGCCTTTGGAGTAGCCGTCCACGCGCCGGTGGCCTGCATGACCAAGTCCGACTTTCTTCAGCAGCGCAGGGCAGGACGCCCGGTCGCAGCCCTTGAGCGCGGCGAAGAATCGTAGTGTTTCCAGCCCGGACAAGTTGTCGTAGAAAGCAAGGTTTTCCGGCAGGTAGCCGATGGCCCGGCGCAGTTCGCGGAAGGCACTGCCGTGCACCGGCGTGCCGTGGATGCGGATGCTGCCGGCGGAAGGCGGGATCAGCCCCAGCATCATCTTGAACAGTGTGCTCTTGCCCGCGCCGTTATGGCCGATGAGGCCAAGGGTCTCGCCTTCGAGGATATCCAGGCTGATCCCGTTGACCGCATGTACGGGGCCGAAGTAGCGCGAGACATGGCGGATTTCAATGACGCTGTTTGGCAAGCCAAGTACTCCAGTCAGTATGAAAAGGCCGCATGCGCGGATGTTGATCGACGATGCTGGTCGCGCGCAGCAGCGGGAACTGCCGCGCGACCATGCGCAGCGTCTGCACCGCGGGGCTGTTGAGCAGCAGCTTCACCGCCGGGTATTTCCAGGTCAGGCGGTCCACGATGTCACTGGCTTCGTAGGGCACGTCGCCAATGCCGTCGCCGTCGCGGTCCCAGCCCAGATAGTTGCTCCAGTAGTTGCCGGTCTTGCCGCCCCATTGCTCGTCGCGGCTTGCGACATAGCGGATCTGCTCGCGGTTGTGGATCAGGTCATTGCCTTCGACCACATTGTTGATCGAGCCTGCCCACACATGCATGCCCACGCGATTGCCGATCACCAGGTTGCCGCGCAGCGTGTTGTACTCGGCATCGTAGATGAAGAAACCGCGATGGTTGCCGGCCACGATATTGTTTTCGACCACGGAATCCTGAATGGTGCGCAGCATGATGCCATGGTCGGAATTGCCCCAGGCCTGGTTGTTGCGCACGGTCTGGTTGCGCACTTCCATCAGCGCCAGGCCACCGCGGTTGAGGTAGCTCTGGTTGCCTTCCCACACGTTGAAATTCGAATTCATGTAGTGCGTGCCGTAGCGCAGGTGGTGCAGGTGGTTGCCGCGGAACAGCGCGTGGTCGGAGACATCGACGTAGATGCCGTCGCGCGTGAAGCTGACGTGGTTGTCGATGATTTCCGCGTGCTGCGAATTGTAGAGCTGGATGCCGTTGCCGCGTTGCGCCGAGGCGAGGTCGCGCATGCCGGTGATGTTGTTGCCGACGACCTGCACGTTCTTCACTTTTTCGATCCACAGGCCGAACAGCGTGTAGTTGATCACGTTGTCGCGGATCACCGCGCGGTCGCTGCCGGGTTCGAGATAGATGCCGGCATTTTGTTTGGTGAGATTTGCACCGCTGTTGCGCACGATGAAGCCTTCGATGGTTACGTCCGGCGATTTGATGCGGATCACATCGCCCTCATGGCCGCCGTCCAGTGTCGGACGATTCAAGCCCTTGAGCGTCAGCGGCTTGTCGATCAGCAGGCGCTCGCGGTAGTGGCCGCGCTCGACCCGCACCGTATCGCCCGCTGCCGCGCCGGCAATGGACGCGGCAATCGATTGGCCCGGCTGCACCGTGAATTCCGCAGCGCAGGTGAGATTCGCCGCAAGCGCCGCTGTCAGGCCGAGGCTGTAGGCTGCCCAGCTCATGCCGGCTTCGCTTCCTTTTTCGGCGGACGACCGATGCTTTCCACCGGGATGAAGTAGCCCTGAGCGTTGATCGGCGTCAATGGTTGGCCCGCCTTGATGCGTGTCCTGCGTTCCTTGGTGAGCGGTGGGCAGGTGTGGTCGTCGTAATACAGCACCTGGCACTCCAGGCACAGCAGGCATTCCCGTTGATCGATCTGCCCCGCATCGTTGATGGCGAGGGAGCCGCAGCCTTTTTGGCAGGCATGGCAGGTTTCGCATTCGGCCTTCCGCTTCAATCCAAAGAAGCGGAAGGTAGTGGGGATCGCGAGTCCGGCGCCCAGCGGACACAGGTATTTGCAGAAAGGTCGTTCCACAAAAAGGGCCAGCCCGAACAATGCCGTCCAGTAAAGCACGAACGGCCAGGAGCGGTTCCATACCCCGCCGACGAGGAAGGTCGATTTGAATGGCTCCAGCTCGGCCATTTTTTCCGCCAGGCCAATCGAGTAAAACGATACGGCAACCAGCAATGCAAAAATGCCGTACTTCAGCCATTTGAGCTTGTTGTGCACCGACAGCGGCAGGTGAAACTGAAAACGTTTCAGTCCGAGCGCACCCCCTACCTTGTGGGCCAATTCGGTCAACGCGCCGTATGGGCAGAGCCAGCCGCAGAACAGCCCGCGTCCCCAGATGAACACCGTGATGATGATGAACCACCAGAAAATGAAGATCAGCGGGTCAGAGAGGAAAAGCTCCCATTTCCACTCATAGACCAGCGAATGGAACCAGGTGAGCACGTGGGTGATGCTTGGCTGGGCTAATCCGTAAAAACCCACAAAGGCTACGCTGCTTGTCCAGATCAGGTATTTGGGAACGTCCACCCACCGCTTGTCCTTGCGGGTGGCGCGGCGTACCAGCTTGTCGCGCAGCGCGTACACCGTGGCGGTCGCACCGAGCAGCAGCACAAACAATGCGATCTCCAGCTTTTTCGCCTTCCAGACGCGCAGCCAGGTCGGGTCCGGTTTGATCACCGTGGGCCGGCCGCCTTGCAGCATGCGTGCGTCCAGCCAGTACTCCCGGTCGAAATTGGCAAAGGTCTTGGTGCCGGTCTGCTTGTCCACCTTGTTGCCGAGGAACACCAGGCTCCAGGGGTAGGCGGCACTGAAGCTGGCACTTCGGACGATGAAGATGCCGGATTCCTCGTAGGAGGGCGCGCCGGCGGCTTCGATACCGTAAAGGTTGCGGTAATCGGTGTCGCGGAAGGTGAAACTGTCCATTTCCTGCGAGACCTGGATGCGGTCGTAGATGCCGCCGCGCACGAAGCCGGAACCCTTGAATGAGGCGATGCCGTTGGCGACGATGAAAATGGCATGCTCGTTCGGCTTGAGGTCGGCCATCAGCCGTTCATAGACGCGGTCGCCGAGGATGCTGCGGCCGATGTCCGGCGCGTTGAGATAACCGAAATACGCATCGAGATAAGGTTGCCCATTGCCCTCGCTGCCGACGTCGGCAGTCGTGACGGTCAGGCGCTGGATGCTGCCTTCTTCCAGCAATTCATTCCAGTTGCGATGGCCGGTGGCCGGCGTAAATACCGCTTGCGGCCGAGGCTTGGCCTTGATGATGCCGACCTGCTTGGCGATCTCATAGGCGCTGCGCATGACCACCTGGTTTTCCGCGATGACGGTCACGGTTGCACCGCTGATCGCGTCGATGCCGATATAGCCTCCCTCGGCGCGCGCCTTGCCGATCTCGACCTTGTCCCAGGCGTGCTTGCCGATGAATTGCCCGATGAATTTGGTCAGTTGGCTTTCGGGGATGCCGACCAGCAGGATGGGTTCGCTGTGCTTGAGGATGCGGATGCCGACGATCTTGCCCTTGGCATCCATGCCGATCAGCGTGACGACCGGCTTGCCGGAATAAGCGGGGATATCGACGATGTCGGTGGAGAGAAATACATAGCCCAGCAGTTGCTGCTTGCCGTGCTCGTCATGGTAGGCCTCGACATAGGCCGGGCGGCCCTTGCGTTCCGAAAAGCGGTCGGCCTCGGGAAAAACATCCTCGCACGGTGCATGGGCGCAGAGGTCGGGGCTGGTGGAAAGTTCGGGCGGGAGCGGCGCCTCATACGAGGCGCCCGGTTTTCCGGCGTGGTGTTCGGGTTCGGCGCGATGCTCGTCTTCGTCCGCAATGGCGGAAACGGATATCAGAGCCGACAGGCACAGGAGAGCCGCGACCAGGCTGCGGCTGATCATGCCAGAAACTCCATGGAGCAAGCCTCGCGGCAGCTTATGCATGCCTGGGAATCCTTCTGGATGATGGTGGCTGAATGGCACCGAGTATATTCCTTGTTCCGTGCGATCTCGAAAAAATGGGCGAGCGTTGCGGCTCGCCCAAAAACCGCTCTTACGGGTTGAGTTTACTTTTCGACGATGAACCGGCTGCGCATTTCCAGATGCAGCGCGTGGCAGAAATGCGTGCAGTAGATCCAGAACAGCCCCGCCTTGTCGGCCTTGAAGGTCACCGAATGGGTTTCCTGCGGATTGACGATGAAGTTGATGTTGTACTTCTCGATGCCGAAGCCGTGCGTCAGGTCTTCCACCTTGTCGTGGTTGGTCAGGGTGATGGTGACTTCGTCGCCCAGCTTGACGCGGATTTCCTGCAGGCTGTAGTTCGGTGCCTGTGAGGTCATGTACACGTTCACCTTCTTGCCCTTGCGCTCCACACGGCTGTCACCGAACGATTTCACCGCGTTGGGGAAATCGTCCATGTTGTAGATCTGCTTGGTCTTGACCACGTCGGCGCGGACGATGATCGCATCATGCGGTTCCGGATACGCGGTATGGTCATGAATCAGGCGCATCTTGTCGGCGCGGATGTCGATCAGCTGTTCGGTTTCGACATGCAGCGGACCGACCGGCAGGAATCTATCCTTGGAGAACTTGTTGCCGGCATTGAGGAACTTGCCGTCGGCTTCCTTGGTTTCGCCCATAGACGAATAGGTATGGCCCGGCTGGTAGTGTACGTCCAGGCGGTCGACGACCGGCTGCACGCTCTTGTCGCCCTTGAACTGGGCGATGGCCTTTTCCACGTTCCATTTGACGATCTGGCTGTCGAGGAACAGCGAGGTATAGGCGTTGCCCTTGCCGTCGAAGGCGGTATGCAGCGGTCCGAGGCCGATTTCAGGCTCGGCGACGACAGTGTCGCGCGGGTCTTTCAGTTCGCCGGCGAAGTACTTGTGCACCAGTTCGGTGGCGATCACGGTTGCGGTCGGCGACAATTTGCCGGCGCAGACGAAGTACTTGCCGTCCGGCGACAGGTTCACGCCGTGCGGATTCTTGGGCACCGGCACATAGCAGGTGAGTGCGGTCTTTGGGTCCTTGTTGGCGGCCAGTGTGCCGTCCACCACTGGTACCTTGGAATCGCCGATGGTAAATGTCTTGCCGGCCTTGATTGCGGCCTCGATGCGCTCAACGTTGAGGAACAGGCAGGCATCGCGTTCGGAAGACATCATGTCGGCCAGCACCGCGCCGTTTTCCACGTTGTACTGGTTAACTGCGGCCAGCTTGCCGTCGTAGGAGGTTGCCACGAGGTCCATATTGCCGTCGACCTTGACCTGCCAACGGACTTCCATGCTTTCGGCGTCGATGCAGGTGAAAAGCCCGAACCACTTGGTAGGGTCGTCCAGGTCGCGGCCGTCGTTGAATTGCGGCGTGTGGAACTCGGCGCCGCAGAACACGCGGGTCGTGTGATTGATGCTTGCATCCACCGGGTCGCGCTTGTCCGGGAACAGGCCGTGGAAGCCTTGCACGTTGGGGATCTCGGTGATCTTGTCGCATTCCATGTAGTCCATGCGAATACGCGCGACGCGGTTGTTCAGCTTGTCGTTGGTCCACAGATACTTGCTGTCGTAAGTACCATCGGTATAGGAGCCGTGGACGTGATGGGTGTCGCCGGTGGTATAACGCAAGGTGCCATCCGGGTTGGTACCCATGATTTTCTTGGATTCGTTGGTGATGCCCCAGCCGACCATGGGGTCGATGTTGAACACCGGAATCTGCTTGAGCGTGCGGCCGGAAGGCAGGCCGTAGATACGCATTTCGCCGTTATGGCCCGAGCTTGAGAAAATATAGTATTCGTCGAGTTTGCCCGGATGTACCTCGAATTCGCCCGGGGCCACCGCGCGGCTGGCGTCGCCGCCGGCTTCGGCAGCTTTCCCTGCGGCGGCATCCGGCTGGCCGTCTTTCTTGCAGGCGGCGAGTCCCATCGCCATGCCGGCCCCGGCCAGCGTTACCATGGCCGTCGTGCCCAGGAATTTTCTGCGGCTCTCGTCCTGCAAATCTATGTGGTTGTTGTCATTTTCCGTTTCGCGGGTGTCCATGGCGTCTCCTCTGCTGTTGCATCATCTGATGGTCGAAGGTGCGACCATTTGTCGCATCTTGATCACAGTTTGATGATTCCCGTTCAGCTCGTCCTTGACCTCGATCAAGAAATTGGAGTTAAAGGTCGGAAATCGAAGGTGATCGAGGGCACTGTATTACGGCTCAGCCTGAGGCATAACCCGTGCGAACACGTATGGGCTAATGCGTAGGCCAAGGTGGTCCTGGCGCAGCGGCTTATTCAGGCGGGTTTTTACCACGCAGCCGGCGTGCTTCGAGCGCCACTTCGGCGGCAATGCGGTCGGCCTGTTCATGGTCGAAATCGGCGTGGTATTTCTTCTTCACGCCGTGCTCGTGCAGTTGCAGATGATAATCGGCAGAAAGCCCGCGCTGGGCAAGGCAGTGCAGGGTGCAAGCGAGCGGGCAGCCATCCAGCGCCACGATGGGCCGGCCGGAACGGGCGATCTTGACCAGATGCGGCACATCGCCGCCGACGCCGGAAATGCAGGACATTTCTGCCTCGCCGTCGCGGTCCAGCTTGAGCGCGATGTAATTGGCGGTTTGCGCGGCGCTGGAACTGCCGGAGCAGGAATAGACCAGCGGCAAGTTTTTATAGTCCCGGCGTTGGGTCATGATGGTTCCTTCGTCAGCTACATAACCGCTTATGCCGCTTTCGCCCAAGCCAGCAGGTTTTTCGGCGACAGCATGGCCAAAGACGGTTTGGGGAGTTCGATTCCGTCCAGCGTGTTCTTGGCGACCAGTCCCAGTTCGGTATCGCCTTCGACCAGCAAGCGGCGGCTGAAGAACAAGGCGTCGGGATCTTCCTGCCGCGTCGCCAGCAGATAGAAATCGTGCATGCTGGCCGTGATTGCCAGATCAGGCTGCTCAGCTTTCGCAATGGGCTGGAATCCCTTGTCGCCCAGCGTGAAGTGGAATTGCAGGCCGGCATCGCTGACGCGGATCGCGATGCGCTTGCCGTGCAATGCAATAAAGTCCTGCCGACGCAGCGATTGCTGCAACACGCGGTTCAGCACATGCGTGAGCACGAAGGAGGGCGGCAGCGTCGGCAGGCGGGAAATCAATGCGCCCAGCGGACGGGGAAAGTGAAAATTCGGGGTAGTCATGGTCATGCCTTCATGAAATGCGCGGAATATTCGATGCCGGCCCGGCCATGCCAATAGCCGTTGCAGGCGGATTCCGGCAATAGCGGCGCCAGTCCATGTAAGGCCTGGTCTGCTGTAGCGCCGCCGTTCAGGGCGGCGCGGAACAGGGCAACCACTTCGCCGGTGTGTTCCGGCTGCGGGCTGATGCGCAGCACATCCACCAGGCCCGCCATGCTGTCCAGCTCGGTCAGCAGAGTGTAGACGCTGGCTGACTGTGTCTGCGTGCCGTTCAGTGCGAGGAAAGGCTGGCCTTCGCGGGTATTCAGCGTCATGCCGTAAGGTGCTTCCATGCAGCGGAACTGGCAGTTGTCCTTGGGCAGGTTGTGGCGGCGCGCGGTGAAGCAGCGTGCTGAAAACGCCAGCGGCAGGCGACCGTAGCCGAACACTTCGGTTTCCAGGCCGTACCTTTCGACGGATAGCAGTTCCGAGAGCATCTGGCGCGACATCTCGACCGGCATTACCCAGCGGGTGGCACCAGCTTCAGCCAGGATATCCAGCGTATTCGGATTGTAGGTATTGATGTGCGGCCCGGCAACGAACGGCCGTCCGCCTGACATGCTGACCGCCGCCATGTCGTTGGCCTCGATGCTGAAGCTCCCATTGACGGCCAGCCGGCGCAGCGTTTTCAGGTCGGATTCGGATTCGATCAGCGCCTGGGTGGAAAGCACCACTTCCTTGCCGGCCTCGGCAAGCATTTCTGCCGTCTGCAGCCAGTCGTCGATGCGGAATTCATGGCGCCGCGAGCAGACCGTTTCGCCGAGGTAGACGATATCCACCGGCCAGTGGGCAGCCTGGGCATAGAAATCCTGCAGTTTCTTGCGGGACCAGTAATAAAGGATGGGGCCGAGAGAGAGTTTCATATTGGAATCCTTCTTCATTTCCATGGCCGGTGAAAGGCGCCCAGCGTGTGCTGCTGCCCTTCGGCCAATTTGTCGAGCTGCATGCTCCACGCGGGTTGCACGGTGTAGCTGTCGGCACTATGCTGAGCGCTGTCGATAGCCGCGCGCCATACTTTGGTCACCTGTTCCACATACGCCGGGCTGCGCTGGCGGCCTTCGATCTTGACCGCGGAAATGCCCATCGCAATCATTTCCGGCAGCAGTTCCAGCGTGTTCAGGCTGGTCGGCTCCTCGATGGCGTAATAGGTTTCGTCCTCGACTTCGAAACGGCCCTTGCACAGTGTCGGGTAGCCGGTTTTTTCGTCGGCGTGGTACCGGTCGAGCAGCACGTTGTTGAGGCGCGATTCCAGTCCTCTGGGCGTCTGTTCCCAGCGTACCGCCTTGGCCGGCGAGCAGACTCCGGCGGTGTTGGGCGATTGCCCCGTGGCATAGGAAGACAGCACGCAGCGGCCTTCGACCATCACGCACAGCCCGCCGAAGCCGAACAGCTCGATCTCGACCGGCGTGTTCTTTACCACATTTTCTACCTGTGCCAGCGACAGCACGCGCGGCAGCACCGCGCGCTGGATGCCGAAATGCTCGTGATAGTAGTTGATGGCCTCGTAATTGGTCGCCGATCCCTGCACCGAGAGATGCAGCCGGAGATTCGGCCAGGTGCGGCTGGCATAGCGCATCAGACCGGGGTCGGCCAGGATGATGGCGTCCATGCCTACTTCGGCCGCCATATCCACTGCCTGCTGCCAGCGCGGCCAGGTCGTCGTCTGCGGAAAGGTATTGAGCGCCAGCAGCACTTTCCTGCCTCGGGCGTGGGCATAACGCACCCCTTCCTGCGTGGCCTCGAAATCGAAATTGAGGCCGGGAAAGGCGCGCGCGTTGGTGTTGTCGCGAAAGCCCATGTAGACGCAGTCTGCGCCGTGGTCGATCGCTGTTTTCAATGCCGGGAGATTTCCGGCGGGGCAAACCAGTTCAAGCGACATTTAATATCTCGTCCGTAATAAAAGATGTTCCGGCGCGGCGGCCTTGCCGGCTGCCGCGTCTGCGTAATTCCTGCTCGATGCCGTTCAATACGTTCCATTTTTCCGCGCACCACATCGGCGCCAGCAGGATGTCGCGCGAGGCGGTGGCGGTAACACGATGGAATATCACTTCTTCCGGCGTGCGTTCGATCAGGTCGGCGGCAATGCGAATGTAGTCGGGCTTGGTCAGCGGCTGGTAGCCGCCGCGCCGCCACTGGTAGGCGAGCATGGTGTGCTTGACCACGTGCAGCGGATGCAGCTTGAGACCGTCGACGCCGATATCCAGCACCGCGTCCAGCGTGGCGTGGTAATGCTGCTCGGTTTCTCCCGGCAGCCCGATGATCAAATGCGTGCACAAGGGAATGCCGCGCCGTCGTGCGGCCAGCGCGGTGTCGCGGTACTCGGCAAAGGTGTGGCCGCGATTCACCCGCTCCAATGACGCGTCGAATGCCGACTGCAAGCCAAGCTCCAGCCACACTTCGTGGCCCTCGTTACGAATGTTGTCGAGCAGATCCAGCACTTCATCCGACACGCAGTCCGGCCGGGTGCCGACCGAGATGCCGATAATGCCGGGCTGCTCGAGCGCCTCGCGATACATCGCGGCCAGTTCTGCGATATCGGCATAAGTATTGGTGTAAGCCTGGAAGTAGGCGATAAAGCGCTTGGCACGCGTGCGCCGAGCGATCTTGCCTTTGGCCTGTGCAATCTGTTCGAGCATGCCCTGGCGCGTATCCGCCGCCGGGCTGAAAGAGACGTTGTTGCAGAAAGTGCAACCGCCGGTGCCCTTGGTGCCGTCGCGGTTGGGGCAGGTGAAGCCTGCATCGAGCGCAATCTTGTGCACGCGCTCGCCGTAACGCTTGAGCAAATCCTGCCCATAGCTGTTCAACCGGTTAGCGAGCGTGACATCCATCTTCTTCTCGTGCATTTCCTGTTTGGTGCTGCGTGATTCATTTAAATAAGACTAGCACATCCTATATTACAGGGCGAGCAAATCGTCTACAATAAATATAAATATTAAATTATTCATATTTATCAATCTGTTAACACGTTTAATTTAAAATTCAATTGATCCAGGTCAAGAAAGTTCGAGATATTCAAAAAAACATGAATTTACGTAGCTGATATTCAGCGATTTGCGTATTGGTCTATCAGTATTTCCCTGATCCGCCAATTGCTCTCCAGGGCGCATAGTGGCGCTGCGATTCGGTAGTTGCCGTTTCGTACTGAGGAAATCGCCGGCAGCGCGCGGTTTATTCAGTTTTGGTCATTTTTCAATTTAAAGGAGAGCAATAATGAAATGGTCTGAGCCGGCATTCTGCGATGTACGTCTGGGTTTTGAAGTCACCGCCTACGTGTACGTTCGTTAAGTAGTAACGGGCGCGATGGGGCGTCGCGCCCACCCAGGGAGAACTTTCATGTCAGAACAATCAGCATTCCAGCCAGGGGATCGGCCTGCACTCAGCCCGATGTTCCTGCTGCGCTGGGAAAAGACCCAGGACGCGCACGTGCTGCTGTATCCCGAGGGCGTGATCAAGCTGAACGGCAGCGCCGCAGAAATCCTCAAGCGCTGCACTGGCGAAAATACGGTCGCCGGCATGGTGGACGAGCTGAAAACAGTGTTCGTCGATGTGGCCGCGGATGAAATTGAAAACGGTATCAACAGATTTTTGGAGACGGCACATGCCAAAGGATGGATCAGAAGTCGTTAGCCTCGACGGGCAAGGCAAGCCGATGTGGCTGGTGCTGGAGCTCACCTATCGCTGCCCGCTCAAGTGCGTGTGGTGCAACAATCCGCTGGATTTCGACACTTATGCGGACAAGGAGCTCACTACCGAGGAGTGGAAACAGGTATTGCGTGACGGCCGTGAACTGGGTGCGCTGCAACTGGGTTTTTCCGGGGGCGAGCCCATGTTGCGCGACGATATCGAGGAACTCGTCGAAGAAGCCGAACGCCTGGGCTACTACACCAACCTCATTACCTCGGGTGTCGGCCTCACGCCGGAACGCCTGAAAAAACTGAAAGAGGTGGGGCTGAAGCAGATCCAACTGAGCCTGCAATCCGCCGAACGCGCACTCACCGACCGATTGGTCGGCGCTCGCGCGCACGACCTCAAGCTGGAGGTGGCGAAGCGCATCAAGGCCGAAGGCTTCCCGATGGTGCTCAACGTGCCGGTGTTCCGGCAGAACATCGACCAGGTGGAGGAAATCCTGGCGCTGGCGGAAGACATCGGCGTGGATTACCTCGAATTCGCCAACATCCAGTACTACAACTGGGCGCTCTTGAATCGCGACGAGCTGCTGCCGACGCGCGAGCAACTGGAACGCGCCGAAGCCGCGGTCAACCGGGCGCGCGAACGCCTGGGCGGCAAGATGACGATCTACTTCGTGATCCCGGATTACTTCGAGACGCGCCCCAAGGCCTGCATGAACGGCTGGGGCACGATCCACCTCACCATCGCCCCCGACGGCGCGGCTTTGCCCTGCCAGGAAGTGCGCGTGATCGAGGGGCTGGAATTCCCCACGGTGCGCGAGCACAGCCTGCAATGGCTGTGGGACGAGTCGCCGCTGTTCCAGAAATTCCGCGGCGACACCTGGATGGCCGAGCCCTGCCGCACCTGCGACGAAAAGGAAAAAGACTTCGGCGGCTGCCGCTGCCAGGCCTTCCTGCTGACCGGCGACGCGGCCAACACCGACCCGGCCTGCGCCAAGTCGCCGCACCATCACGTGATCGAAATGGCGATCAGCCGTGCGAGCAAACCGCATGAACCCAAGCCGCTGATCCCGCGCCGTGCCGGTGCCGCTGCGGAGGCCGGGTGATGAAAGTACCGTTCGATACCGCGACTGGCACCATCGTATGCGGCCTGCTGCTGACGCTGGTGCTGTATCTGGTCGTGCTGCAACTCGTGATCGGGGGGTGACATGGAACTGACCGCCTTCGATTTCGCGATGCGCTGGGCGCACTTCATCGCCGCGCTGATCTGGATCGGCCACAACTACGCCAGCGTGGTGCAGCGCCCGACTTACCGCCCGCTGGCGCGGGAAGAGCTGGTCAGCAACGAAGGCGAGACTTTCATGGCCATCCTCAACCGCGAGCACGGTACGTTCCGCTATGCCTCGGTCGTCGCCTGGGTGACCGGCGTGGTGATGCTGTGGCAGCGCGGCTGGCTGGTGGATGCGCTCACGCTCAACGGCTATTTCGCGGTGATCGGCACCGGCTTCTGGATCGGCACGCTGATGCTCCTCAACCTGTGGCTGGTGCTGTGGCCCCACCAGAAAAAACTGCTCGGATTCGTCCCCGCGACAGTGGACGAGCGCGTGCGCTGCTCGCGCATCACGCATCTTTCGTCGCGCACCAACACCATGCTGTCGATCCCGCTGCTGTTCTTCATGGCTGCCAGTTCGCACGGCACGGCGCTGTTCGGCTGATGTCGCGCGTTTACAACTTCGCCACCGGCCCCGGCATGATGCCTGCCCCGGTACTGGAGCAGGCGCGGCGCGAATTCCTCGACTGGAACGGCCAGGGGCTTTCGCTGCTTGAAATGCCTTTTACCGGCGATGATTTCAAAGCCATCCAGCGGCGTGCGCAAGACAGGCTGCGCGAATTGTTTGGCGTGCCCGACAACTACCGCATCCTCTTCATGCACGGCGGCGCTTCGGCGCAGTTTTCACTGGTGCCGCTGAATTTGCTCGGCGATAACCAGCGCGCTGACTATCTGGAAACCGGCCACTGGTCGCGCCGCGCCATCAGCGAAGGGCGCCGCTACTGCCTAGTGAATGTCGCCGGCAGCAGCCGTGGCAGCGATTTCAGCCGCGTGCCGCTGCAGCACGAGTTGCAGGTTTATTCCAGGACCGCCTATTGCCATTACACCAGCAACGAAACCGCCAACGGCGTGCAGTTCCATTACGTGCCCGAAACCGGAAAAGTGCCGCTGGTCGCCGACATGACTTCGGATTTTCTCAGCCGGCCGCTGGATATCAGTCGCTACGGCATGATCTACGCCAGCTCGCAGAAGAACATCGGCCCGGCCGGTTTCACGGTGGTGATCGTGCGCGAGGATCTGCTCGGGCGGGCGCATCCGGCCACACCCATGGTCTTCGATTACCGCATGCAAAACGACGCCAACTCGCTGCTCAATACGCCGGTGACCTTCTCGATCTATCTGGCCGACCTGGTGTTCAAATGGCTGGCAGAACAAGGGGGGCTGGTTGCGATGGAGCAAAACAGCCTGCGCCGCAGCCGGCTGCTTTATCAGGCCATCGAAAGTAGCGAGGGGTTTTACCGTTGCCCGATTGAGGCCGCGCATCGCTCGCGGGGCAGTGTCTGCTTCAATCTCGCCGACGAGTCGCTCACGCCGCGATTCCTCGAAGAGGCGGCAGGGCAGAGGTTGGTCAACCTCAAAGGCCATGCTATGGTCGGCGGCATCCGCGCCAGCCTCTACAACGCCATGCCGGATGAAGGCGTGACTGCGCTCACGGCTTTCATGCACGCGTTTGCGATGGAGCACGCCGCGCATGTATGAAACCTTCTCCGCGCTGGCGGGCCGACTCGGCGCGCCTTATGCCCGCAAACTGGCCGCTGCATCCATCCGTATGGCGGGAGCATTCGAATCCGCGCCGCCTCCGCCCGGTTTGCGCCGCACCGTCATGGGCCTGTCTTTTCCTTCGCCGGTCGGTTTGGCGGCCGGTTTCGACAAGCGCGGAACGCTGTACCCCGCATTGCCCGGCCTGGGTTTCGGCTTCGCCGAAATCGGTTCGGTGATCCCGCGCCCGGAACCCGGCCGCAGTCCCGGCCTCGCGGCGGTGATGCACCGGCTGGGAAATTATTGCGCGCCGCACCCGATCCCGCTGGGCGTAAGCATCAGCATGAACCGCGCAACCCCGCTGAAGCAAATCCCCATGGATTATCTGGATGGCCTGCAAAAGCTATGGCGCTACGCGGATTACATCACCCTCAACCTCGGCGTGCGCGCCGGCCCCGACCTGCACCTGCCGGAAAACCGCAGCATGCTTCACGCTGTTTTTTCCGAAATCAAGCGCGAACGGTGGGCGCTGGCCTCGGTGGACGGCCGCCGGGTGCCGATTGCCGTGAAAATCGATCAGGGGCGGGGCGATACCGAAGAATTGGTTGATTGCGTGCGCGACTATGGCTTCGACGGTTTGATCCTGAGCGGAGAGGGTAAAGGGGATGCATCGGCAAAGCTTGTTGCGCTGGAACGGTTTGTCCATGTCCTGCGGGATGAGATGCCGATTATCTCGGTGGGCGGCATACGGACTGCACAGGATGCCCGGGACAGGCTGAATGCAGGCGCTGCGTTGCTGCAGGTTTATACTGGCATGGTGCAATCGGGGCCGGGGTGGGTGAAAAGCATCAATGAGGACCTGCTCGCGAGCGGAGTAGGATGTCGCTGATAGCGTTAATTGGCAGCCTCCCGGAGATAACGCCATGGGAACTTCCGGCATGGCCGGCGGGCCTCAGTAAATGATTGAGCGCTGAACAAGGAGACAGCCGTGGCGATCCGAAACCTGAACTTCCTGGTGGTGGCTCTCGCTTTTTTCACGCCTGCATCCAGCGCCATCGCTGCCGATCCCAGCTATTTTGCGGTGACGAATGGCTCGCACCCGCACGATGTGGCGGCGGCACCGGGGGCGAACGGCCCCGTCTATTACACCGCGCAAAGAACCGGCAAGCTGGGGATGCTGGACCCCAAGTCCGGCAAAGTCGAAGAGATCCCCCTCGGCGAGGATTCCGCACCGCACGGCGTGATCATCGGCCCCGATAATGCCGTCTGGGTGACCGACAGCGGGCTCAACGCCATCGTCCGCTTCGATCCCAGGAATCGGTCGGTAAGAACGTGGACGCTTCCTAAGGAGGCCGCCGACGCCAACCTGAATACGCTCACCTTCGATCAACGCGGACGGGTGTGGTTTACCGGGCAAAGCGGCTTTTACGGACGGCTGGAACCTGCCACCGGAATGATGAAAGTCTGGAAAGCCCCCCGCGGCGTCGGCCCCTACGGCATCACGACCACCCCCGCCGGAGAAGTCTATTACGCCTCCCTCGCTGGCAATCACATTGCGCACATCAATCTTGAAACCGGTGCCGCCACCGTCATCGAACCACCCACCGCCCGCCAGGGGGGCAGACGCATCTGGTCCGACTCCAAAGGAAAGCTTTGGGTCAGCTACTGGAACACCGGCCAGGTCGGAAGATACGACCCCGCCACCCGCAAATGGCGCGAATGGAAATTACCGGGAAAAGCGCAAACCTATGCGGTCTGGGTCGATGAGCAGGACAAGGTTTGGCTTACCGATTTCGGCAGTAACGCCCTGATCCGGTTCGATCCGGTAAGCGAAACATTCAAGAGTTTTCCTTCGGACCGCCAGGGAGCGCGAGTGCGGCAATTGGCGGGCCGGGCAGGAGAGGTGTGGGGCGCGGAATCGGGGAATGACCGGCTGATGAGGATATCGACGGGGTTCTAGGGCGGCAATACGCCCACCACAACGGCTGCCACTTTTACGATTTGCCGCATCCGTAGTTTCAACAAATGCGAGGAGAAACGCCATGCCAGTCTACAAAGTCAAATTAACGGGAAAACGGGAAGTTGCTGATGGAACAATGGCGTTTCATTTTGAAAAGCCGGAGGGTTTTGTTTACAAAGCAGGGCAATTCGCAGATTGCACCCTGATCAACCCCGCAGAGACAGACGCCGAAGGCAACATACGAGCGTTCTCTTTTGCGAGCGCCCCTTACGAAGACGAACTGATCTTTGCGACACGGATGCGCGATACCGCGTTCAAGCGGGTATTGAAAGCCATAGAGCTTGGCACGGAACTCTCCCTGGACGCGCCGCATGGCTCGTTCACGCTTCATAACGATGCAAACATTCCAGCCGTTTTCCTCACGGGCGGCATCGGCGTTACGCCGGTGAGAAGCATTGTTCTGCAAGCTATGCACGACAATCTTCCTCACCGGATCCTTGTTTTTTATTCCAATCGAGGGCCGGAGGATGCGGCGTTTCTGGACGAGTTGATGGAATGCCAGGACTCAAATCCAAACTACACCTTCGTTGGCACGATGACGGAGATGGAAAAGTCCAGCCGTGGGTGGAAAGGGGAAACCGGGTTTATCAGTAAAGCCATGCTGCAGAAATACATGAGTGACATGACGCTCCCCATCTTCTACATCGACGGCCCACCCGCAATGGTCAAAGCCATGCGCCAATTGCTGAGCGAAGCGGGTGTCGACAAGGGCAATATCCGCACGGAAGAGTTTTCAGGCTACTGATACGGCAAAGCTAAAGCATGTTGCGATGCGCCCCCACGTCGCGTAGGGCGGATGAGCGCAGCGTTATCCGCCGGATGCAAACTTACCTTTCCCTACGGCGGATAACGCTACGCTCATCCGCCCTACATGGCTGGTGATACGCCTTGGTAAGCGACACATGCAAGGAGTTTTTCTTGATTAGCGATTCTAGCAAATCACTGTGACAGATAAATCATGAGGACTTGCCGAAAAGGTCATCGAGCGGGTTTTTGGTGGCTGTCGCTTTTCCGGTAATGCGCTTTACGGCGAACTCTTCTTCGATGTTGTCCCGGTAAAAGCTCCAAGCTGCACCAGAACTGCGGAGCCTATGCCAGACTTCTTCACCCACCGCACTGTATTGAAGTGCACTTCCATCATCCAGTTGCACCTGAAGCACGCGGTCACGCGCATCGTAGCCGATGGCTCGGAGCTTGCCTGAATTAACCTTGGTCATTTCCATACAAACCTCCTTACCCCAGAAGTTAGTGAAAGCATTCCGCCTTCAGCGACTGTACAACTATTACAAAATTATCCGAAATTTGCCTGTGATGAAGCAATGATTGCGTCCGCATTTTCATTTTATTATTATGCGGACAGGTAATCACCTAACCGTAGGAAATAAAAAGAAAAATCTCATGTCAATCGATTCGCTCTGGTATGTAGGCCAGGCGCAAGGAAGATCATGAATAAGTCAGCCATTTGGAAATCAGCGGCTCCCTTGATGGTCAGGGGCCCGCAGATCTGGCTCTCCATAGGCGTCAGATGCGTAGCATGTCTTGCAACGGTGATGTTTGCGAATCTTCCCGACTCAGCCTTTGCTCAATCAGCATGCCCCGGAATTCATGTAACGGTCCTGAACATAAAGAACAGCACTGGAACCGTGGCTTGCGCGCTGTTCGAATCGCCGGACGGATTCCCTAAAGATTATCTGCGCTCGGCAACGAATATCATGGTGATAAAGATTCGGAAAGAACAGGCTCGTTGCGACTTTGAAGACATTCCGTCTGGAACGTATGCGCTTGCCGTTACCCATGATGAGAATATGAACGGCAAGCTCGACACCAACGTTTTCGGTATCCCGACCGAAGGTTATGGTTTTTCGGCGGATGCGAAAGCACTGATCGGGGTGCCCTCGTTCTCTGCTGCGAGCTTTCCATATGACGGGCAGAGCGTAGATCTCACGATTAACTTGAATTACTGAGCGTCCGGCGTATGGCGCAATTTGCGCATTGATCAGAATGATGCCTACCAGTCCGCATCGCGTTAGAAGGAGCGTAAATGCCATGAGCTTCCAGACATCACGAGTGATCCCCGCGCCTCCATCGAGCGTCTTTGCTGCGTTCAAGGACAGCGCCCGCTTGGCGGTCTGGTGGGGGCCTGCAGGTTTCACCAATACGTTCAAGGTTTGCGAGTTCAAGCCAGGCGGAAAGTGGTCGTACGTCATGCATGGGCCGGGTGGGAAGAACTACCCGAATGAAAGTGTCTTTCGTGATATTGAGCCATCCAGGAAGATCGTGATCCAGCACGTATCGCAACCGAGATATCTTCTTACTATAAGTCTTGAGCCAACAGACAGCGGCGGGACGCTTGTTCGATGGGAGCAGGAATTCGAGAACCCCAAAGTTGCCAGTGGCGTTGAGCACATCGTTGTGCCGGCAAATGAGCAGAATCTTGATCGGTTGTCGGCGGAAGTGCTGCGCACGCATGGCGGATGAGCCGGTGCAGGGGGCTTTCCTTCCTTTTCCTGAAATTTTTGTTATTCAATCTTGGTCAGCAATTCAAGAAAATCATTAGGGTTGATTCATGATGCATACGCCTCTTGGCCTGAAGCATCCCAAGTATGATTAACCACAATGCTCAAGCAGTTAATGGCTTGAACTTTCTTAACCAAACAAAAAGGAAAATATTATGTGGACCAAGCCCCAAGCTACCGAAATGCGTTTTGGTTTTGAAGTAACGATGTACGTTTGCAACCGCTAAGACGGTTGTACCTAAGGCCGCTTTATGTGGCCTTATTAACACGTTTAAATAAGACTTAAAGATCCTGTTAGGATATTTCTATGCATATTCACGTGTTGGGTTCCGGTGCCGGGGGTGGTTTTCCGCAATGGAATTGCAATTGCCATAATTGCGACGGCCTGCGCAAAGGCACCATCAAGGCACGTCCCCGCACGCAGTCTTCCATCTGCGTCAGCGGTGACGGTGTCAATTGGGTGCTTTTCAACGCCTCGCCCGATGTGCTCAAGCAGTTCCAGGATTTCCCGGCGTTGCAGCCGGCGCGCGCCATTCGCGATACGGGGCTGGTGGGCATCGTTTTGATCGATGCGCAGATTGACCATACGACCGGCCTCTTGATGCTGCGGGAGGGCACTCAGAAACGTGAGATCTATTGCACGGAGATGGTGAAGAACGACCTGACCAGCGGCAATCCCTTGATGAATATTTTGGGGTATTACTGCGGCGTCAACTGGCATGGGGTGCCCATCGACGGCAAGACCAGTTTCGAGATTCCGGGTGCCGCAAACCTGCGCTTTACCTGCGTGCCGCTCAAAAGCAAGGCGCCGCCGTATTCGCCTCACCGCTATGACAGTCACGACGGCGACACCATAGGCGTGCTGGTCGAGGACACCACTAACGGTAAAAAGCTGTTTTACGCGCCGGGGCTGGGCGAGATCGAGCCGCATGTACCGGCGCTGTTCGAGCAGGCCGATTGCATCATGGTGGACGGCACCTTCTGGACCGATGACGAGATGATCGACCTCGGCTTGATGGACCAGACTTCCCGCGATATCGGACACATCCCGCAATCCGGTGCCGGCGGCATGATGGAAGTCCTGTCCGCCTATCCCAAGGCCCGCCGCGTACTGATACACATCAATAACACCAACCCGATCCTGAACGAGGAATCCCCGCAACGCCGTGCGCTTGAAGCCACCGGCATCGAGGTTTCCTACGACGGGATGGACATTTTTATTTAACGGAGAGAGACGAGAAATGAGCGATAACACCCCATGGAGCCGCGAAGAATTTGAGGCCAAGTTGCGCGAGAAGGGCAAGGGCTACCACATCAAGCATCCGTTCCACGTGATGATGTTCGAAGGCAAACTCACCAAGGAGCAAGTGCAGTGCTGGGTCGCCAACCGTTACTACTACCAGATTGCGATCCCGATCAAGGACGCGGCCATTCTTTCCAACTGCCCGGATCGTGAGGTGCGTCGCGGCTGGATTCAACGCGTGTTCGACCATGACGGCAGCGGCCCGATCAACGAGGGCGGCGAAGGTGGCATTGAAGCCTGGCTGCAACTGGGCGAAGCGGTCGGCCTGAAGCGCGAAGACATCATGTCGCTCAAGCTGGTTTCCCCGGCCGCCTTATTCGCTGTTGATGCCTACATCAACTTTGCCCGCCAACGTCCGTGGCAAGAAGGGGTGTGCTCATCGCTGACCGAATTGTTTGCGCCGCATATCCATCAGCAGCGCATCGACGCATGGCCCGACAAGTATCCCTGGATCAAGCCCGAAGGCATGCAGTATTTCAAGAATCGTCTGACGCAGGCGCGCCGCGACGTGAAGCAGGGCCTGGATATCACGCTGAATCATTTCGGCAAATCGCGCGAACTTCAGGAACGCGCCCTGGAGATCCTGCAGTTCAAGCTGGATGTGCTGTGGGCCCTGGCCGACGCCATCATGCTGCAGTGTTGCGATATCAAGATCGATGGCGGTGTGCAGTATGTCCGGCAAGATCAAGTCTGAGGATGTTTTCGGCCTCGCGCGCCACTTCCGCTTTCAATGGGAAGAGGCGCAGGGCGGATATGTGCTGCTGTTCCCGGAGGGCATGGTCAAGCTCAACGGTAGCGCTGGCGAGGTCTTGAAACGCATGGATGGAAAAAGGACTGTGGCCGACATCGTGACGGATTGCCAGGCCGCATTCCCCGGTGTACCAGACCTGGAAGCCGACGTATTCGCCATGCTCACGCTGGCACAGGAAAAATCCTGGATCACCAAAGCCGCATAGTATTAATAAAGGATGCCGAGAGCATGAGTTCCAACCCGATTCCCAAACCGTTCTGGCTTCTGGCCGAAGTCACCTATCGCTGCCCGTTGCACTGCGCGTTCTGCTACAACCCGACGGATTACGTCAAACACACGCAGAATGAGCTTTCCACCGAGCAGTGGATCAAGGTGTTGCGCGATGCACGCAAGATGGGGGCACTGCAACTGGGCATCTCCGGCGGCGAGCCGCTGCTGCGCGACGATATCGAAGAAATTGTCGCGGAAGCAGGGCGCTTGGGTTATTACACCAACCTGATCACCTCCGGTGTTGGCCTGACAGAAAAACGCATCGCCGAATTCAAGCGCGGCGGGCTGGATCACATTCAGTTGTCGATGCATGACATCACCAAGGAAATCAACAACTTCATCACCGACACCAATACCTTCGAGCTGAAGAAAAAGGTGGCGGCCATGATCAAGGAATACGACTATCCGATGGTGCTCAACGTGGTGATTCACCGCTACAACATCGAGCATATCGGCGAAATCCTCGACATGGCCGAGCAGATCGGCGCCGACTATGTGGAGCTGGCCAACACCCAGTATTACGGCTGGTCGCTGCTGAATCGTGCCCAGTTGATGACGACCCAGGCACAACTGGAAAAAGCCGAGGCGATCACCAACAAGTTCCGTGAGCGCGTCGGCAACAAGATGAAGGTATTCTTTGTGGTGCCGGATTACTACGCCGGTCGTCCCAAGAAGTGCATGAACGGTTGGGGTGAGGTGTTTATGATCGTGACCGCCAATGGCGATGTGCTGCCTTGCCATTCGGCCCGATCCCTGCCCGGACTGGAGTTTCCGAACGTCAGCAACGGCGCTGAACTCGAATGGATCTGGAATGAATCTCCGGCCTTCAACAAATACCGCGGTGATGACTGGATGAAAGAGCCGTGCCGCACTTGCCCGGATAAGGAAAAGGATCTGGGCGGCTGCCGCTGCCAGACCTATTTGTTGACTGGGGATGCCGAACAGGCCGACCCGGTTTGCTCCAAATCACCACAGCACGACCTTATCCTCAAGGCCATCGAGGATGCCAAGAATTCGCAGTTGGCGTCCCAGCCCCAGCCACTTGTGTTCAGGAATGACAAGAACTCGCAAAGAATCATTAACGGCGAAGCGCCGGAACTGCTTGAGGGGTTGCACAGTCTGCCTTGAGCAACTTCCCGCGGATCAGGTAAAAGGGGCACAAGAAAAAGGGGGACAGGCTGACCTGTCCCCCTTTTTCTTTAACTACGCCCATTTACGTTACAGGATGCCACCATCCGCCGCCGCGGATTTGTTTGTCGGTTCCAATTACCCACAGTGCTAGCACCGCGACGATGAGACCTGCAGCTACGGCGTTCCACATTGCCATCGTGATATCGCTGAAACCAAGGATCCATGGGGATACCATTAACCACACGCCAAGTGCGACGCTCGTCCATTCTTCCCAGGCCATGAGCATGAATACCTCGGAAGCCGCGAGCAGGACGACAAGGCTGCCGATGATGACGACATTCCAGGTAGCGTACGTTTCCGCTGAGTACGACAGCACCCAGGGCGAGGCGATCAGCCACAGGCCGAGGACGAAGTTCAGCGGGTCTTGCCAATGCTTGATTGATAATGACATGGTTGTTCCCTCCACGAAAAATGCGGTCGCCGTACGACCTCGAGGGAAAACCGGGGCTGGTCGCCATCCGGAAGCGTGTGTTTCACATGGCTGGTGCGGGTGGATGTAGCGCCCCAATTTCCTGGGTCATCCGGATACCTTCACGCCGGTTTTGACTGCGGAGAGGCGCGTGAGTTCGCGGCTACTCTGCGGCTTGCGGGGCAAGAGCCAGCGCGAGGATGATCTGGACGAGGAATGTGCCGACGGCGAATAGCGTAAGTGCCCACCCGGCTTCGATGCCCAGGCCGGCCATCAGCCCTCCGGCAAGCAGGATCAGTGCACGGACACTGCTGGCAAACCCCAAATTCCTGCGCATTGCCAGATGCCATTCTGATTGTCTTCCGGGCCTCAGCCACAACGGCAGAAGATAGCTGACCGCCCCGGTTACCAGCGGCATCAGGAACGCGACGATGAACGCCGCGACCGGGATGAATCCAACATGAAAATAGCCGTTCGCGGCACCTAGCGCCAGCACCATCAGATAGCCGAGCAGCGCGGCGGCCAGCGAGGGTATTGCGCCATGGAGCGCGAAAATGCGGTGACGATAAAGTCGCAGCCAGGCTTCGAGGATGGCCGCCAGAGGAAACGCGAGAACGATCAGCCCGACCCAGGCAAAGGCCGGTTGCCAGGCGACGGTGACGGCGGTGATCAGCGTCCCGCCGACCATCCATTTCAAATGCAGCCGCATGCGGATGGCGGCGTCCGGGTCGGGCTTTTGCGCGACGGTGGGCAGCAGTACTTGCAGTGTGCCGAGCGCGGTGATGCCGATGAAGCCGAGGGTGTTCATATGCAGGTGCAGCTTACGAAGCGCGGCACGCTGTTCCGGCAGCCAGTGACCGGCCAGGATAGCGCAGAGTCCGATGAGCAGGCACGCAAGAGCGGCGAGATACCAGTCCAGTCCGGGGTGCGGCGTACCCAGTGTTTTGCGACGCAGGCGAACGGCCCAGAGGGTGAAGGCTACGATGGCGCTACCCGAAACGATGGCTCCGAGGTAATGTCCGGTCGGAATGAATTGGGGAAAAGTGAAATACAGCACGACAAGTACGCCGCCTGCCAATGCAAAAAGCGGGATAAAGCGGATGGTGCGGGCGACGTTGCCGCTGCGTGTGAGAACAGGGATGAAATGCGCCATCGCCGCGAGGATCAGCGGCAGGATGCCGACTGCAAAAACGACGTGATAGCCGGCAATCGTCGCGACCTTGCCTGTCAGCAACAGGCATGCGGCGGCGACGAACGCCAGCAGGGTTATGGCAACCTGCAAGGGCAGCGGCATCAGGTACGCACGAAGTCGATCACGATCTGGCCGGGTTCGCGCTGCAGGTACTGGATGGAAACGGCTTCGCCATAGCGCTGCGTGAGCTGGTTGAGCAGCGGGATGGGGTCGTGGTCGTTGACGAAGCGCATGGTTTCACCGGTGGTCAGTGCGTCGAGCGCTCCAAAAATGGCCGCGTGACGGAAGCGTTTGGCAATGCCGCGCGCGTCGAACGGATAGATCTGGTCCGGTTGCAGGTGGAGGTGCGCATGGGGTTGGGACATGGTATTTCCTTTCATTTTACGAGGTTGAAAAAATAGGTGTTCACGACTGCCGTTTACCGCGAATGACGGCAGCGATAGTGCTCAAGACGAACAGCACCAGTGCTACGCCATTGAGCGCGCCGCCGAAGCTGCGGCAATGCGGAATTTGCAGCAGATCGCCGGCAACGCGGGCAATCAGCGAGGTATGGAGTACGATCAAGGGCAGGTAGAAACTGGGGTGGTAAGGAATTTTGACCCGGGCCACCGCCGGGAAGATGACCGGCGCATGGCCGAAGATCATCGAAAACACGAAGCCGACGAAGACGACATGCAGGAAGGCGTCGTAGCTCGACCCCGGCAGCAGTGTCGGCGACCACAGACCGATCAGGCCGCCTGCCAGCAGCCAGGCGTAACCGGATAACAGGCAGGCCGCGATAAACCGGGTCAAGCCTTGCTGCCTGATGGTTTTGCGCGCGATGTCGTGACGCAGCAGCCACAAGGCGAGCGCCAGCAGCGACGCCGAAAGCAAGACTACGTTGCTCGGCACCGATAGCGTGGCGACGGCCGCGCCGAAGAGGAATACGGCAACGATGGCAATGAAGATCGCCCGGCCTATTGAAGATGGCGGCAGTATGCGCGAGAGTTCCAGCCGTTCGCCGGCGATGGTGAGTACCAGGAAGCCTGCCCACCATGGCACCACCTGCATAAAAGCCATCCCCTGCAGCCATAGCAGGTTGCCCAGCAGCCAACAGGCGCTGCCTAGCAGCAATGTCAGCGTAAAAAGCGCGCGCTGACGCAGGAAAACATCAAGCGATGCAAATACGAGTATGGCGCTTGCCAGCGCAATCAATCCCGCACCGATCAGCCAGTTGAAGCCAGCCAGCAATGCGAGCCCGCCAAGCGAGGCGGTCAGGGGCCCAAGGTAAGCCCAGCGCGCGCGCAGTGCCACCGCACGTTCCAGTGCAATCACGGTGCCGAGAAAACCGCACACCATCAACGGGCCATGCCAGACCGCGAGGCCGCCGTTGGGCAAGGGGAAATTCCAGCCCAGCCGCAACAGGCCGGTGCCGATGCCGAACGCAAGGCTGATGAATCCTGCGATCAGCAGCGGAATGCGGTACGGCACCGGAACGTCGCGGGTCATGATTCAATCAGGCACAGCAGGGCGTGGTTCTGCCGATGCGTACTTGCCAGACCTCCGGACCCTGCTCGACGTAATCCCAGCTGAAGAAGTCGCCCAGCTCGGCCTGGAACTGATAAAACAGGGGCTTGGGGTCGTGGTCGTTGACCAGCAGCATCGCCTCGCCCGGCGTGAGTTGCTTGAAGGTATCGAAAATCAGCGGATGACGTTCGCGCGGGATGATGTTGCGGACGTCCACGGTGGCCTTGATGGTCGGTGCGCTCATGTTGTTGCTCTCCTTAAAATGGATGAAACAGTGATTGGTGCGTCATTTCCAGCCGAGTCGCGCTTTGGCTTCGGGGGAGATCATGTCGGGGTTCCATGCCGGTTCCCACACCATCTCGATATCGATTTCGGCCTCCGGAAAGGCATGCACCAGCTCCGCATGCACCTCGTCCAGTATCATTTCGCCCATCGGGCAGGCGGGGGAGGTCATCGTCATCCGGATGCTGATGGCGGCATCTTGCAATTCGATGCCGTAGATCAGGCCGACGTCGACGATGCTTTCGCCGATTTCAGGGTCGATCACCTTTTGTAGCGCTTCGCGCACTGCGATTTCGCGCGGCGAAGTTAATTCATTGCATGTTTTCATGGACATCCTAGAGCCTGTTTCAGCAGGTTTCCTCTCCCGCGCCGCAAGGCTGCGGGATGTAGTACAAGGCGCGGGTTGCGCAGTGTAGTCATTCTCCACAAGCAGCCCGTAACGCGGTAATGCACCCGTAGCCTTGTGGCCCTCCGGGTTGGGTTTGGGCGCGGCGTCTGCGGCGTTGCGCCGCTTGCTAATGGAACGACCATTGGCCGCGCGTCGCGCCTTGCATCCATCCACGCCCAAACCCAACCCGGGGGAGGAAGCCTGCTGAAACAGGCTTTAAGATGTAAGTAAAATGCATCTACAATGTAGCACAGCAAATTGCTATAATCAATATTGTAAATACATCTTTTTGCGGACAACGCTTATGCATCTGACCACATTTTCCGACTACTCCATGCGCGTCCTGATTTATCTGGGCTTGCGGCGCGATGGCCTGGTCACGATTTCCGACATCGCGAAAGCATATGGCATCTCCGAAAACCACCTGATGAAGGTAGTGCACCAGCTGGCGCAAGGAGGCTTTATCGAAACCGTACGCGGCAAGGGTGGCGGCATGCGCCTGGCGCGCGAGCCTGAGGATATCAACCTGGGCGAACTCATCCGCATCACCGAAGGCGATACCGGTCTGCTGGCGTGCCTGGAAGGGCAGGGCTCCTGCTGTATCCAGTCCGCCTGTAACCTCATCGGCATCCTGCGCGAAGCGCAGACGGCGCTGTTTACCGTGCTTGAAAAATACACTCTGGCCGATCTTCTGCAGAGGGAGCAGCCGCTGTCGCAGATATTAATGTATCCGCGCATGCCTGCTGACGCTTGAGCGCAATGCACTATCCCGCCTTTTTCGATGACATTCCCGTCATCCGACTGCATGACCCGCTGGCTGAATTTTTGGGGGCGGTGGATGACGGAGTTATCGAATATCGCTACCTCGATGTGGTTAAACTGGCCGGACACTCCTGCCCGACCGTCGCTTCGGCCTACTGGATGACGTACCGCGCATTGCGGGCGCTTTATCCCGATGGCTTCCCGGAGCGCGGCAATATCCGCGTGGAGTTCGGCAAGCAGGCCGACGACGGTGTTACCGGCGTGATCGCCAACGTAGTCGGCCTCTTGACCGGCGCTGCCGCCGACGGCGGCTTCAAGGGTATTGCCGGTGCTTTCGACCGGCGCGATAAGTTGTTTTTTGCCGCTGACATCACCTCAGAAATCCGATTCACACGCTTGGATACCGGCAAAATCGTCGAAGTGGCCGTCAACATGCAGTCAGTTCCGGCTTCGCCGCGCATCTGGGAGTTATTGCCAAAATGCCGTAATGGCAGCGCTAGCGTCGCGGAAACATCGGAATTCCGCCAGCTCTGGCAGGAACGGGTGAGGGCGTTATTGCTGGATCATGCGGAAGACGCGCAGGTCTTCGCTATCAGCCTGCTGTAATAGCCGCGTCGGCAGGGTTTGCATGATGAAACCAGGCCAGGTCATGATGCAGTTGAACGACCTCTCCAATGATGATCAGGCTGGGCGAACGCAACGCCGCTGCCGCGACCCGCTCTGAAATATTCGATAAGACTCCGCTGACGACCCGGTGATCCGCCGTTGTTCCCTGTTGCACGACAGCAATGGGATGTGGTGCCGGCAGGCCATGTTCAATCAGCTTTCCACAAATGAGTGGCAGTGCACTCAAGCCCATGTAGATCACCACCGTCTGGCGCGGGCGGGTCAGCGCTACCCAGTCCAGATCGAGCGAGCCATCGCATAAGTGCCCGGTGGCATACAACACCGATTGCGCATGGTGACGGTGGGTGAGGGGAATGCCGGCATAGCAGGAAACGCCGTTGGCGGCGGAAATGCCGGGAATCACCTGGAAGGGAATGCCATGGGCGGCCAGCATCTCGATTTCTTCGCCGCCGCGCCCGAAAATGAAAGGGTCGCCGCCTTTCAGCCGCAACACGCGCTTGCCTTGTCGCGCAAGATTGATCAACAGCATATTGATGGATTCTTGCGGCAATGCGTGATTTCCCTGTTTCTTGCCGACGTAAACCCTCTCCGCATCGCGATGTGCCAGCGCCATGATCTCCTTCGATACCAGCGCGTCGTACACCACCACGTCGGCTTCCTGCATCAGTCGCAACGCCCGCAGTGTCAGTAAATCGGGATCGCCCGGTCCTGCCCCGACAAGAAAGACTTCTCCTCTGGAATTGCCTTCGTGACGGCTGCTGCCGATGAATGGGGGCTGAATGTTCATGAACGCAATTTACCCGATGCGCATAAGGGGAAACTTGACGTGCGTCAAGGAATCCGCATTTGAATTCGTACATCCTGATCCTGAACTCAAAGGGCAGCACTCGATCAACAAGAAGCGAGGAAGGAAGGATGAAGATGCGCAACAGGAAATGGCCAGGCAGGCTGGCGATATCGGCGTTGGTGCTGGCGGTAAGCACCGTTTATGCGGACGACAAGAAGCATGACGATACCGATGTGAAGTATCAGGCAGGCGGTTCGCCGCTGGCCGGCGAAGAAATGCACCAGAACATCAATCCAAAAGCGCCGCCGATGACCGCCAAGGAATTTCAACTGGGCAAGGACATCTACTTCCAGCGCTGCGCCGGCTGCCACGGCGTGTTGCGCAAGGGCGCGACCGGCAAGCCGCTGACACCGGACAAGACGCTGGCCAACGGCACCGATTATTTAAAGGTATTCATCAAGTACGGTTCACCTGCCGGCATGCCCAACTGGGGCACTTCGGGCGAGCTGACAGACGAGCAGGTGGACCTGATGGCGCGCTATATCCAGCAGGAGCCGCCGACCCCGCCCGAATATGGCATCAAGGAAATGGAAGCCAACTGGAAGGTGATCGTTCCGCCCGACCAGCGCCCGAAGAAGAAGGAAAACGACCTCAACCTGGAAAACCTGTTCTCGGTGACGCTGCGCGACGCAGGCGAGATTGCGCTGATCGACGGTGACAGCAAGCGGATCGTCAGCGTGCTCAAGACCGGTTACGCGGTGCATATCTCGCGCATGTCGGCTTCCGGTCGCTACCTGTACGTGATCGGCCGCGATGCCCGCATCAACCTGGTTGACCTGTGGATGGCCAAGCCCGACACCGTTGCCGAGATCAAGGTCGGCCTGGAAGCGCGCTCGGTGGAAACCTCCAAGTTCAAGGGTTATGAAGACAAGTACGCCATCGCCGGCACCTACTGGCCGCCGCAATTCGTGATCATGGACGGCGATACGCTGAAGCCGCAGAAGATCGTCTCCACCCGCGGCATGACCGTGGCGCCGGAAGAGTACCATCCGGAGCCGCGCGTCGCGTCCATCGTCGGCTCGCATTACCACCCGGAGTTCCTGGTGAACGCCAAGGAAACCGGCAAGATCATGCTGGTCAATTACAGCGACCTGAAGAACCTCAAGACCTCCACCATCGACGCCGCACGCTTCCTGCATGACGGCGGCTTCGACTCGACCGGGCGCTATTTCCTGGTTGCGGCAAATGCCTCGGACAAGGTGGCAGTAGTGGATACCAAGGAAGGCAAGCTCGCCGGCATGGTGGATGTCGGCAAGACGCCGCACCCCGGACGCGGCGCCAACCTGGTCGATCCCAAGTTCGGCCCGGTGTGGGCCACGGGGCACCTGGGCGACGATAGCATCTCGCTGATCGGCACCGATCCTGTGAAACACAAGGATCAGGCATGGAAGGTCGTCCGCACACTGAAGGGTCAGGGCGGCGGTTCATTGTTCATCAAGACGCACCCCAAGTCGAAAAACCTGTGGGTGGATACGCCGCTTAATCCCGATGCCAAGGTCAGCCAGTCGATTGCCGTGTACGACATTAACAACCTCGACAAGGGGCTCGAGATGCTGCCCATCGGCGAATGGTCGGGCCTGGGCGAAGGCGCCAAGCGCATCGTGCAGCCGGAATACAACAAGGCCGGCGACGAAGTGTGGTTCTCGGTCTGGAGCGCCAAGGACAAGGAATCCGCGATCGTGGTCGTGGACGACAAGACCCGCAAGCTCAAGGCCGTGATCAAGGATCCGCGCCTGATTACCCCCACCGGCAAGTTCAACGTTTACAACACCCAGCATGACGTCTACTAAAGGAGAACCCCGCATGAAAACACTGCTCGTTGCATTGCTGTCCGGCACCTTCTTCCTGGCCGCACCCGCGGTGCACGCAGCGGATGCCTCCCCGTTGCTGCAAAAGGCCGGATGCATTGCTTGTCACAGTACCGACAAGAAAATCCTCGGCCCGTCGTTCAAGGATGTTTCTGCCAAGTACAAGGGCAAGGACATGGAAGCCGCGCTGGTCAAGAAGGTCAAGGACGGCGGCAGCGGCGCATGGGGCCCTATGCCCATGCCGCCCAATGCCGGCAAGCTGAGCGACGACGAGTTCAAGCACGTCGTGGAATGGATACTTTCCCTGTAGCACGTCGCCCGCGCAACCGTGACGGACGGTCCACACCGTCACGGTTGCGGGCGGCGCTTTTTTTGACACTGATGTCCAGCTTTGCCGGCTGGGCCGAAGACATCCGGCCCGAACGCAAGGCGGACATCATCCGCCTGGTACGCAACGATTGCGGATCCTGCCATGGCGGAAAGCTGAAAGGCGGCCTTGGTCCGGCATTGCGGCCCGAGAGTCTGCGCGACCAGGCACCGGAAGGTCTGCGCGAAACCATATTGCATGGCCGGGCAGGGGGCGCCATGCCGCCGTGGTCGGATTTTCTCAGCGCGGAAGAGGCGGACTGGATCGTTGAACAATTGATGAAGGGATTCCCGAATGCGCGCTAACTGGCTGCTTTTACTGGCGAGCCTGTTGATTGCAAGCTGCACCACAGTGCCGCCGCGCGGTACCGGCGATCTCGGCATAGTGATCGAGCGCGACGCTGGGCGCGTGCAGGTGGTGAATACCACGGCGCGGAGCAGCTTGGGCAGCGTGGCCGGACTGGGCGATCTGTCGCATGCCTCGGTAGTGTTTGCGCGGGACGGTCGCTATGCCTATGTGTTCGGGCGCGATGGCGGGCTGACCAAGGTTGATCTTCTGCTGTGCCGCATCGACAGGCGTGTAATGCAGGCCGGCAACAGCATAGGCGGGGCGATCTCGCAGGATGGGCGTTTCGTCGCAGCACAGAACTATGCGCCGGGCGGCGTCAAAGTCTTCGATGCCGCGACGCTGGCGCCGGTCGCGGATATCCCGGCGCTATACGGCGACGGCCAATTATCGAAAGTCGTCGGTCTGGCGGATGCGCCAGGCAACCGTTTCGTATTCAGCCTGTTCGATGCAGGCGAAATATGGGTCGCCGATCTGGCAGACCCTGCACATCCAGTCATCACAAAATTCCCTGCCGGCAAGCAGCCCTATGACGGCTTGATTACGCCGGATGGTCGGCACTATATCGCCGGTCTGTTCGGCGAGGACGGTCTGGCGCTGCTCGATCTTTGGCATCCGGAAAAAGGCGTGCGGCGCATCCTGGCCGGCTATGGCCGCGGCGAACAGAAACTGCCGGTGTACAAGATGCCGCATCTGCGCGGCTGGGCGGTGGCGGGTACGCGCGCCTACCTGCCGGCCATTGGCCGCCACGAGGTGCTGGTGGTCGACACGCAGAGCTGGCAGGAAACCGGGCGCATCCCGCTCATCGGACAGCCGGTGTTCGCCATTGCCCGTCCGGATGGGCGTCAGGTGTGGGTCAGCTTTGCCTTCCCCGATAACCAGCACGTGCAGGTCATCGACACCGAGAGCGGCCAGGTCGCACAAACGCTGGAACCGGGCCGCGCCGTGCTGCATCTCGAATTCACCCCTAGGGGGGAAACCGCCTGGGTATCGTCGCGCGACGACGGCAAGGTGACGGTCTACGACACCGCCACGCTGAACCCGCTGGTCGAACTGCCGGCGGCGTCGCCGAGCGGCATCTTCTTTACCCATCGCGCAGGCAGGACAGGATTCTGATGAACAGTTACAGCGACATCGAAATGCGCCTGCTGAACGATTTCCAGCATCGGTTCCCATTGGTGCACCGGCCATTCCGCAAGATCGGCGAGCATCTGCGCATCGGCGAGGACGAGGTCATCCATCATCTCGCACGCCTCAGCGCAGCGGGCGCGGTGAGCCGTGTCGGACCGGTGTTCAGTCCCGGCTGCATAGGCGTCAGTACGCTGGCGGCATTGGCCGTGCCGGAAGCGCGGCTGGAAACGCTGGGACAATGGATCAGTCAGTTGCCGGAGATCAATCACAATTACCAGCGAGAGCACGGATATAACCTGTGGTTCGTCGCGACGGCGCCCGATGCCGGGCGGCTGGACGCGGTGCTGGCTGGCATAGCAGACCATGCTGCGTGCCCCATGCTGACGCTGCCGTTGCTGGAACGCTTTCATATCGACCTCGGGTTCGACCTCACAGGCGAAGGCCGCCGGCATTGCTCGCAGGGCAGCAGTACCCGCGTGCAATTGACCGGTGCACAGCAGGCGATCGTTGCCGCACTGCAAGCCGGCATCCCGCTGCAACCGGAACCGTTTGCCGATGTTGGCGCACGCGTTCGCATGAAAGAGGACTTCGTACTCGAACAACTCGCCCGCTGGCGCGAGCAAGGGGTGATCAAGCGGTTCGGCGTGGTGGTGCGCCATCACGAGCTGGGCTATCGCGAGAATGCGATGGCGGTATGGGACGTGCCGGATGACGTCGCAAACGCGATTGGCAAGATCGCCGCGCAGCAGTCCGGCGTGACCTTGTGCTATCGCCGCGCGCGCCAATTGCCGGACTGGCCCTATAACTTTTATTGCATGGTGCACGGCACACGGCGCGATATCGTCGAGGCGCAGGTGGCGGCGCTTGCCCGCAACAGCGGGCTCGCCGATTTCCCTTCTCAGATCCTGTTCAACGGCCGCCGTTTCAAGCAGTACGGCGCGCGTTACATTACGAGGGAAAATCATGGACGACATTGACCGCAACATCATCAATCGCCTGCAAGGCGGTTTCCCGGTGTGCGAACGTCCGTACCAGGCGGCGGCGGAGCAACTCGGCATCGACGAAGACGAGCTGCTCATGCGACTGAAGCATTTGCTCAACAACAAGACCCTGACGCGCTTCGGCCCGATGTACCAGATCGAGCGCATGGGCGGCGCCTTCAGCCTGGCGGCGATGCGTGTGCCGGAGGCCGATTTCGAGCGCGTCGCGGGCATCGTCAATGCCATGCCGGAGGTAGCCCACAATTACCAGCGCCAGCATGCCCTCAATATGTGGTTCGTGCTGGCGACCGATACGCCGGGCGGCATCGCGTCGGCGATAGCTAAGATCGAAGCGGCGACCGGCATCCATGTCATCAATGTACCGAAAGAGCGCGAGTATTTCGTCGGCGCGAGGTTTCAGGCATGAACAGCCAGCCAGTCGACTTGATAGACCGCGCCATCGTCGAAGCCACCCAGGGCGGGCTGCCACTGGTGCCGCAGCCCTATCATGTTGTCGCAGAGAGCATAGGCGTGTCGCCCGAGGTGGTAATCCGCCGCATGCAAGCCATGGAGAAGCGCGGCCTCATCCGCCGCATCGGTGCGGTCCCCAACCATTACGCACTGGGCTATAGCGCCAACGGCATGACGGTGTGGGACGTGCTCAATGACCATGCCGATACCCTGGGTGCAAAGATCGGCGCCCTCGATTTCGTTACGCATTGCTACCGTCGCCCGCGTCGTCTGCCGGACTGGCGCTACAACCTGTTCGCGATGGTGCATGGCCATGACCGCGCCGAGGTGGAAGCCAAAGCGGCCCTCATCGCGGAGATGCTGCACCCGTATTGCCGGGCGCACACCATCCTGTACAGCACGCGCATCCTGAAAAAGACCGGACTGAGAATCTAGCCGGATAGAGAAAGAAGCCGCCATGTTCCGCATCTCCCAATTCATGCAGGAAATCGCCCATCCGTCACCGCTCGGCCCCAAGCGCAATCCACCCGGGCCGGTGGTGATCTGGAACCTGGTGCGGCGCTGCAACCTCACCTGCAAGCACTGCTATTCGATTTCCGCCGACAAGGATTTCTCCGGCGAGCTTTCCGCTACCGAAGTGTTCCAGGTCATGGACGACCTCAAGGCTTTCCGCGTGCCGGTGCTGATCCTTTCCGGCGGCGAGCCGCTGATGCGGCCGGATATCTTCGACATTGCACGCCGCGCGAAGGCGATGGGGTTCTATGTGGGCCTGTCGTCCAACGGCACGCTGATCACCGAGGACAACATCGACCGGCTTGCCGAGGTGGGATTCGATTACGTGGGCGTCAGTCTCGATGGCATCGAGGCCACGCACGACACCTTTCGCCGCAAGGCTGGCGCGTTTCGCGAATCATTGCACGGCATACGCCTGTGCCGCGAAGCCGGCATCAAGGCCGGCGTGCGCTTCACGCTGACGCAGGACAACGCACACGACCTGCCGGCGCTGCTGCGGCTGACGGAAGACGAAGGCATCGCCAAGTTCTATCTTTCGCATCTCAATTACGCCGGGCGAGGCAACAAGAACCGCGCCCGTGACGCGATGCAGGAAACCACGCGTCGCGCGATGGACATGCTGTTCGAGACAGCCTGGAAATCCGCAGTGGAAGGGAAGGGTCGGGAGTTCGTCACCGGCAATAACGATGCCGACGGCGTCTACCTGTTGTTCTGGGTGCGCAGGCATTTCCCGCACCTCGAAGACCATATGCGCGCCAAACTGGCCCAATGGGGCGGCAACAGCAGCGGGGTCAATGTCGCCAACATCGACAACCTCGGCATCGTCCACCCGGATACTTTCTGGTGGCACTATCCGCTCGGCAACGTGCGCGAGCGGCCGTTTTCTGAAATCTGGCAGGACACTTCCGACTCGCTGATGGCCGGACTCAAGGCCCACCCACGCCAGGTCAAGGGGCGCTGCGGCGGCTGTGCCTATTTCGACATATGCGGCGGGAACACCCGCGTACGGGCGCTTCAGCTCACCGGCGACCCGTGGCAGGAAGACCCGGCGTGCTACCTGAATGACACCGAGATCGGCCTCGAATCGCCTGGCGAACGCATCCGGCTCACGCCTTACGTCAAGCTGCACGCCGCATAATGCGACTCCTGATCATTGCTCTGGCTTTGCTGTTGTGGAATTGCGCCGAGGCCGCGGATGCACCGCATAACTTCCAGCAGCATTGTTCGTCCTGCCACGGCCCCGACCGGCTGGGAGGCAGCGGCCCGGCCCTGCTGCCGGAAAGCCTCGCGCGGCTCAAGAAGCCGGAAGCCGTGCAGACGGTGACTCAAGGCCGCATCGCGACGCGCATGCCGGCATTCGGTGAGCAGCTTGCTGCAGATGAAGTAAAGGCCCTGGTGGAATACCTTTACACGCCACTCGCGCAGCCGCCCGCATGGAGCGACATGGACATCCGAACTTCGCGCATCGAGCATCACTGGCCGGGCTCGCTGCCGGACAGACCTGTCTTCGATGCGGATTTGCTGAATCTCTTCATCGTCGTCGAGACCGGAGACCATCATGCCACGCTGTTGAATGGCGATACTTTCGAGCCGATCAAGCGCTTTGCGACGCGTTTCGCACTGCATGGCGGACCCAAGTTCTCGCCGGACGGGCGCTATGTGTATTTCGCATCGCGTGATGGCTGGGTATCGCGTTTCGATATCTGGAACCTGGAATATACCGCCGAGGTTCGCGTCGGCATCAATACGCGCAACATCGCCGTTTCCAGCGACGGGCGCTATGTGATGGCGGCAAATTACCTGCCCAATACCGTGGTGATACTGAATGCCGCCGACCTCACGCTGGTCAAGACCATCCCCGCAGTCGACATGGCCGGCCAGACCTCGCGGGTGTCGGCGGTGTACGACGCCGCGCCGCGCAAGAGCTTTGTTGTTGCGCTCAAGGACGTGCCTGAATTGTGGGAGGTCAGCTACGACGATGCTGCAGCCCCGATCTATCCCGGGCTGGTGCACGATTACAAACTGGGGGAGGGCATGGCCATTCCGGGTAAGCTCAACCCGCGGCGCACACCGCTGGAAACGGTACTGGATGATTTCTTCTTCGACCAGAGCTATGCCTACCTGATCGGCGCCTCGCGCGAAGGCAAGGGGCAGGTGGTCAACCTCGACGCGCGGCGCAAGATCGCCGACCTGTCGCTACCCGGCATGCCGCACCTCGGTTCCGGTATTACCTGGGAATGGCAGGGCACGACCGTGCTGGCGACGCCCAACCTGAAGGATGGGCTGGTGACGGTGATCGACATGCGGGACTGGCGGGTGATCAGGCAGATTCCCACCCCCGGCCCCGGCTTCTTCATGCGCAGCCACGAGAACACGCCTTACGCCTGGACCGACGTGTTCAACGGCAAGGTCAAGGATACGCTGCAACTGATCGACAAGAAGACCCTGGCGATCGCCGCGACGCTGACGCCATCGCCGGGCCAGATCGCAGCACACGTGGAGTTCACCCGCGACGGACGCTTTGCGCTGGTCAGCGTATGGGAGAAGGATGGCGCGCTGGTGGTGTACGACGCCGCGACCCTGCGCGAGGTCAAGCGCCTGCCGATGAACAAGCCCTCCGGCAAGTACAACGTCCACAACAAGATTACCCGCTCCTCCGGCACCAGTCATTAAGAGCCTACTTCAGTAGGTTTCATCCCCCGGTGCATGCCCGTCCCGTTGTGCCGGACACTCCTCGAGCAATTAAATTTCAAAAGATGTATAAAAAATATTGTTTATGCAGCAATGCTGTGATAAATTAAAGGTGCATTAAATATGTATCTTTAATGAGAAATAGGTATAAATATATTTATTTTAATATCTTATGGTTGGTGTATGCATTGCTCTGTGGCAAGGACGCTAAATATTCATGCGCGCATTGATGCATATCAAGGCTTCCCCGCACCGATCCACCATAAGCTTCGCCAAATCTAACTGCATAACATTTTGGGAGGGTTGCAATGAGTACGACATTCACCAAATCGATGGCGCGCAATATCTTCTACGGGGGGTCGGTGTTCTTCTTTCTGCTGTTCATCGCCCTGACAGTGGACACCACCTACGCGTTGCCGAAGCGGGATAACAGCCAGAACCTGACGTCGTCGGTCGAGCGCGGCAAGAAGGTATGGGAGGTCAACAACTGTATCGGCTGCCATACCTTGCTGGGTGAGGGTGCGTACTTTGCTCCCGAGCTGGGCAATGTTTATGTCCGCCGCGGGCCGGAGTTCATCAAGGCCTGGATCAAGGCGCAGCCGACCGGTGCGCCGGGCCGCCGCCAGATGCCGAATTTTCACCTGACCGATGAAGAGCTGGACGACCTGGTTAATTTCCTGAAGTACACCTCGGAAATCAATACCAACAAGTGGCCGCCCAACATCGAAGGCTGATTCGCCCTTAAACTCAGGAGATCAATAACATGCAATACAAATCCCAGGCAGTGGCGAAGCCTTATTTCATCGCCGCCATCGGACTCTTCGTCGGGCAGATCCTGTTCGGACTGATCATGGGTCTGCAATACGTGATTGGGGACTTCCTGTTCCCGGCCATTCCCTTCAACGTCGCACGCATGGTGCACACCAACCTGCTGATCGTTTGGCTGCTGTTCGGCTTCATGGGCGCCTCCTACTTCCTGGTGCCGGAGGAATCCGAAACCGAGCTGTTCAGCCCGAAACTGGCGATCATCACCTTCTGGGTGTTCCTCGTCGCGGGTGCGCTTACCGTACTCGGCTATCTGCTGGTGCCGTATGCCACGCTGGCCAAGTTCACCGGCAACGACCTGTTGGCAACCATGGGACGCGAATTCCTCGAACAGCCGCTGATCACCAAGGTCGGCATCGTGATCGTCGCGCTGTCCTTCCTGTTCAATATCGCGATGACCGTGCTCAAGGGGCGCAAGACCGCCATCAGCCTGGTGCTGCTGCTCGGCCTGCTGGGACTGGCGGTGTTCTTCCTGTTCTCGTTCTATAACCCGGCCAACCTGGTGAAGGACAAGTTCTACTGGTGGTGGGTGGTGCATCTGTGGGTGGAAGGCGTGTGGGAACTGATCCTCGGCGCAATCCTGGCCTTCGTGCTGATCAAGGTGACCGGCGTTGACCGCGAAGTCATCGAGAAGTGGCTGTACGTGATCATCACCATGACGCTGATCACCGGCATCATCGGCACCGGCCACCACTACTACTGGATTGGCGCGCCGGCATACTGGCAATGGTGGGGTTCGGTCTTCTCCGCACTGGAACCGATTCCGTTCTTCATGATGACCGTGTTCGCCTTCAATATGGTGAATCGCCGTCGCCGGGAGCATCCGAACAAGGTCGCGACACTGTGGGCACTCGGTACTGGCGTGATGGCGTTCCTTGGCGCAGGCCTGTGGGGGTTCCTTCACACGCTGGCACCGATCAACTTCTACACCCACGGCACACAGTTGACTGCAGCACACGGACACATGGCTTTCTACGGCGCTTATGTCGCGGTGGTGTTGACGATGATTTCCTACGCGATGCCTATCCTGCGCGGTCGTGCTGCCAATTCGCCCAAGGCGCAAGTGATGGAAATGTGGGCGTTCTGGCTGATGAGTGTCTCGATGGTGTTCATCACCCTGTTCCTGACGGGTGCCGGCATTGTCCAGATCTGGCTGCAACGTGTTTCCGATACGCCGATGGGCTTCATGGCGGTGCAGGACCAGGTGGCGATCTTCTACTGGATGCGTGAAGGCACCGGCGTGGTGTTCCTGATCGGCCTGATTGTGTATCTGTGCAGTTTCTTCGCCAAGGGCGAAAGCAAGGTCGCTGCTTAGAGCCTATTCAGCAGGTTGCACATACCGCGTTGAGTCAGGGCGCGGATGGATGCAAGACGCGAGGTGAAGCCAATGGTTATTCCATTGGCGAGCCGAGCAACGCGGCAGACGCCGCGCCCTGACTCAACCCGAAGGGCTGCTTGCCTGCGGGCGCATTGCGGTGTTGCGGCCTGCTTGTGGAGAATGACTACACTGCGCAGCCCGCGCCTTGCACTGCATCCCGCAGGCAAGCAGCGCGGTATATGAAACCTACTGAAATAGGCTCTTAAAGAATGTCCCCTCGGGAGAGGCGGCGACAATTCGCCTCTCCATTTTTTTGAAGCAAGTTGTACCGAATCAATGCGGGGCTGTCGCAGGAGGCGAGCATGAATTCTCAAAGTGCTGTGATGGTGTATGAACCCCAAGCCGCACATGCGGTGTCGCGGGAAGAAGGTTTGCCCGGCGATTTCGCCATCTGGATTTTCATTTTTGCCGAGATGCTGGCGTTCGGCGTGTTGTTTGTTGCCTACGCCTTTACCCGCGCCGGCGATGTCGAGCTGTTCAATGCTTCGCAACAAACCCTGAGCCAGACCGCCGGGGCCATCAATACGCTGGTGTTGATCACCAGCAGCTATTTCGTCGTACGCGGCGTTGCCGCAATCAAGCGCGGTTTGTCGGAGCAATGCTCCTGGTGGCTGAGCGGCGCCGTTCTGCTCGGCGGCGTTTTTGTCGCGATCAAGCTGGTGGAATTCCACGGCAAGTTCGCGGCCGGCATCAGCCTGAGCACCAATGCGTTCTACATGTTTTACCTGGCGCTGACGTTTTTCCATTTCATGCACGTGCTGATGGGCATGATCATCCTCGGCTGCGTGATCGCCAAGGCGCAGCGCGGCGGCTATAGCGCGCGGGATCATGTCGGCGTCGAAACCGGCGCCTCTTTCTGGCACATGGTGGACCTGTTGTGGATCATCCTGTTCCCGCTGGTTTACGTGATTCGCTGAGGACGACATGCAAAATCTCATCCAATCCAACTCTGTTTCTACCGGCATCTGGCTTGTGCTGGCGGGATTGACTCTGCTCACGTTCAGCATCGGAGAAGCGGGCATGGCCGGCCGGCAGGTGATGCTGGGGCTGCTGTTCATTGCCCTCGTCAAGGGCCAGATGGTCGCCAACTATTTCATGGGGCTGCGCCAAGCCGGGTTCTGGTGGCGCGCACTCGTGCTGTTTTATTTTCTTATCGTCGGGGGCCTGATTGCGCTGGCTTACCTGATGGGACTCGATTAGGAGCTTGCGATGAAAGCGCTGAATGCATTAAAGGATATCAAACAGGCGATAGACGCGACCCCGTTCTACAAGGCGCAGGGCAGCGAGGTCGAGTTGTTCGAGCGTGCCTGGCGCAATCGCCTGCCGCTGCTGATCAAGGGGCCGACCGGCTGCGGCAAGACGCGCTTCGTCGCACACATGGCAGCCCGGCTCGGCCTGCCGCTGTATACAGTCGCCTGCCATGACGATCTCACCGCCGCCGACTTGGTTGGGCGCCACCTGATCGGCGACGGCGCAACCATCTGGAGCGACGGACCGCTGACCCGCGCGGTGCGCGAGGGCGGCATCTGCTACCTGGATGAGGTCGTCGAGGCACGCAAGGACACCACCGTGGTGCTGCACCCGCTGGCCGACGACCGGCGTGTGCTGCCCATCGACCGTACCGGCGAGTTGCTTGCCGCACCGCCGTCTTTCATGCTGGTGGTTTCCTACAATCCCGGCTACCAGAATTTCCTCAAGGGCATGAAGCCCTCCACGCGACAGCGCTTTGTCTCGCTGGCATTTGACTTCCCCGAGCCTGAACATGAAGAAGCGATCCTGGTCGGCGAAACCGGCGTCGATGTGATGACCGCAAAACGCCTGGTGTCGATTGCCGGCGCCTTCCGCGCGTTGCGCGACCACGACCTGGAAGAGGTCGCCAGCACGCGCCTGCTGGTCTATGCCGCGACGCTGATTCGCGACGGCTGTGCCCCATCGCTGGCCTGCCACGCTGCGCTGGTCGAAACGCTGACCGACGACCCCGATACCGCCACCGCGCTGCGCGAGGTGATCGATGCCACATTCGGCAGATAACGCTGGCGTACGTCTGGCCATTGCGGCCGAGTGCTGTTATCTCGCCAATCTGACCGTCATGCCGTTGCTCGGGTTTTTCTTGCTGCTGGCCGTGTATTTCGCGCGTTTCGACACCGCTTCGGTGCTGGCCCGCTGCCACTTGCGGCAAGCTCTGGTCGGCAGCCTGTGGGCCGGCGTGCTGCTGATCCTGCTCAATGCCCTTATCTTGCTGATGGGCGGTTATCGCTCGCACTTTACGGTAGTGACCCTGATTCTTTATTTTTTCAGCGTGCATTCCGCGCTGATCATTCTCGGCATGGCCGGACTGGCCAAGGCCTTCGCCGGACAGAAATTTATTTATCCGCTCATCGGAGCACGCTGCGATGATTGATTTACGATGATCGATTTACAATCGCGCCGCCGCCTCTTCCAGGGTGGATTCTTCATCCTGTTCGTCCTGGCGCCGGTATTCGATCTGTTCCGGCTCGACCTCAACCTGCGCCATTTCATTTTCCTGGACATGGACTGGACGCTCGGGCTCGACGCGCTGCAGGCAGGGGAAATCACGCCATTGCAGGCGGGATGGAACATCTTCTTGCGCGGTTTCCTGCCGATTGCCGGCGTCATTGCCCTGGGAATCGTCATTTCGCTGAAGTACGGCCGGCTGTATTGCGGCTGGCTGTGTCCGCATTTTTCCATCGTCGAAACCCTGAACCAACTGATGCGCCGCGCCATCGGCAAGCACAGCGTGTGGGACAGCGAAACCCTGCCCGAACAGGACAAGGGCGCGGTAGCCATCAAGCGCAACAAGGCGTGGCTGCTGGTATTGATGCCGCTGGCACTGGCGTTCGCATTTATCTGGGCGACGGCGCTGCTGACCTACCTGCTGCCGCCGTCAGAAATCTACGGCAATCTGTGGAATGGCACGCTGACGCGCAACCAGATGCTGTTCATCGGCGTCGGCACGGCCGCGTTCTTTTTTGAATTCACGCTGGCGCGGCATCTGTTCTGCCGCTTCGGCTGCGCGGTCGGCCTGTTCCAGAGCCTTGCGTGGATGGCCAATCGCAAGGCCATGGTCGTGACCTTTGACCGTGCCCACGCCAGTGCCTGCCAGGATTGCACCAGTGCCTGCGACAACGCCTGCCCGATGCGCCTGAAGCCGCGCACCATCAAGCGGCACATGTTTTCCTGTACCCAGTGTGCAAGCTGCATTACCGCTTGCCGGGATTCACAGGCCGACAGCCCGCACGGTTCGCTGCTGGAGTGGGGCATGGGTGTTCCCGCGCTGGATAAATCCGACCGTGAACAGGCGCGCCAGACCGCACCCGGACGACGCGTCATCAACATAATGAGGGCCTAGATGGAAGAATACGTCGGAGGACTTTGGCACAAACTGGTGACGCGCGCGGCGAATCAGCGGCATGCGGAGGCCGGCGTGCGGCTGGATGAAATCAGCAAGACGGCTTCCATATTTTTCCGTGCACTGGGCGGCGATGCCGGGCTTAACCTGTCTGCCGCGCCCGCCACCCGGCACGGCGCGCGTCGCCGCTGGATGGAACGCATTGCCGGCAGCGGAGACAAGGTCGAGCTGGCTTGGCGCGACAACGAAACGCTGCGCCTGCCGGAACGCATCGACCTTTTTCCCGAGCGCAGCCTGAATCGCGATCTCTACTTGTGGCTGGTCGCGCTTTCAGCGGCCGGGTCCGACGATACCCGGCCCTGGCTGGTGCGCAATCAGCAGGCCACCCTGGCTACGCTGGAACGATTCCCGGGCCTGACACCACGCTACCAAAGGCTGGTCGAGGCGCTCCTGCCGCTGCGGCTCGCGCCGGAGGAACTGCCTGCGCAGGAGGGCGCGCAGGAACGTGCGATTCGCCAGGCACTGCAGCATCCGGGAAGCGTGGATGCACTGCCGCCTGCGCGCCGTGCATTCCAGCCGGTGCCCTTGTGGGCGCATCCATCGCCGCCTGTGGTTGCGGCAAGCCAAACCGCTGGCGATGGCGCGCCGGAACACGAGGATGGCAAGCCTGCCGAGTCGGCGAAAAGCCGCCGCAAGCATCTCGCGGAACGCACCGACATGCCCGACGGCAAGGATGGCTTCCTGATGATGTTCCGTGCGGAAAGCCTGTTTTCGTGGAGCGAATACATCAAGGTCAACCGACCGCTGGACGACGACGAGGATACCGAGAGCGCGGTGCTTGCGGCTGAAGACATGGATAAATTGACCGTCGCCCGCGACGGCAAGACCAGCGCCGCGAAGCTGCGCTTCGATCTTGATCTGCCCTCGGCGGGCGAAGACGATGCGGCACTGGGCGAAGGCATCTCCTTGCCGGAATGGGATTACCGCAAACAGATACTGCAGCCGGATTACTGCCGGCTACAGGAACTGGTGGCACGCCAGGCCGAGCCCTGTGCCCTGCCGGATCATCTGCGCAGTACCGCGCGGCGTTTGCGTAGCCAGTTCCAGGCGCTGGTGCCGGTGCGCACCTGGTTGAAGGCGCAGCAGGAGGGCGATGACATCGACCTCGATCAGTGGGTACGGCAGGAGGCCGACCGCATGCTCGGCGGACAGGTGGCCCAGCGCGGGCTATATCGTTCCCAGATCAATCGCGAGCGCGACCTGGCCTGCCTGTTGCTGGCCGATCTGTCGCTGTCTACCGATGCCTATGCTTCCGACCACGCACGCGTGATCGATGTGATTCGCGACAGCCTGTTCCTGTTTTCCGAAGCCTTGTCCGCAACCGGGGATCGTTTTGCGCTGCATGGATTTTCCTCGCTGAAACGCGGCCATGTGCGCTTCCACCATCTCAAAGGATTCGACGAGAGCTATGACGGTGAAGTGCGCGGCCGCATCGCGGCGATCAAGCCCGGCTACTACACGCGCATGGGCGCCGCGATCCGGCATGCCAGCGCGATCATGGCGAAACAGAAAAACCAGGAACGCCTGCTACTGCTGCTGACCGATGGCAAGCCCAACGATCTGGACCAGTATGAAGGGCGCTATGGCATCGAGGATACGCGGGTGGCGCTGGTGGAGGCGCGCAAAATGGGCCTGAGGCCGTTCTGCGTGACCATAGACCGCGAGGCCAACGATTATCTGCCGCACCTGTTCGGCATCGGCGGTTATGCGGTCATCCGCGATCCGGAGGAGTTGCCGCGGGAGCTGCCGTTGCTCTATGCGCAAATGACACGCTAGGCGGATTCATCGGGGTTTTTGCGGTTGGCGATCCTGCTTTCCAGTTGCAGCGCGCGCGGAAACAGTACGTGATCTTCCCAGTGCATATGCTCCACAAGGTCGGCGTCGAGCGCTGCCAGTGCGGCAAAGATGAGAAAAATTTGCGGGTCGTTCTCGGCCGCCGGGCGATATTGCGCTGTCAGCTCACGCAGGTTTTCGAGCATGCCGACCATGGCGATATGTTCGAAGCGCATCGCCCGGATTGGATGGGCGAGGCTGCCGAAACAGGAGTCCGGTTGGCTGGCGGGATCGGCTTCCAGTGCCGTGATGTACGGAAAAAGAATGAATTCCTCTTTCGACATGTGCGGCTCCAGGTCGGCCCGAAGCGCGCCAAAGCATTGCCGGATGTCTTCAAAATGAGAAAGTTCGGCAAACGACGGGTCTTCCATCATGCCTGCAATGCGGCTCATCTCCGAGCGGGTGAAGGTGTGATGCGTTTCTTCGATGAGGTCTATCAGTTCGCCCATGGTGGCGGGGTCTGTGATGCGTTGCGGCCTGATTTTCATGATGAACCTGTACTTTCCCGAGTGCGTCCACTGCAAGGACGAACGCTAACGCTTCAGGCGGAATATTTCTTTGATTCAGATCAAGAGATAGGCTGATCCGTCGTATCAGCCCAAGGTACCGTATTCGCGCAGGCCAATCAGGTCGATGATGGTGATTTCCTTGCCGTTCACTTCGATCAGTCCTTGCTGCTGCAATTTCAGCATGGTGCGCGAAAGAGTCTCAGGAGTGAGGTTCAGCAGCGATGCGATCATCGTTTTGCTGGCGGGCAGGGTGACGCTGCCGGTGGCGTTTGCGCCGGCGCTGATCTGCAATAAATAGCCGATCAGCCGCTGGGTGGAGGTGAGCAGCGCAACCGATTCGATATCCTGCACCAATTGCCGGTTGCGCACCGAAAGGCCGGCCAGCATCTTGCGCGATACCGTCATGTCGCGCTCGAGCAGGTTGAAAATCACCTGCTTGGGGATCAGCAGCAACTGCGAGTCCGTGGTCGCTTGGGCGTAAATGGGGAAGGCTGCCTGGTCGAGGAAGATGATCGCCTCGCCGAAGCTTTCACCCGGGCCGATGATGCCGATGACTTTTTCGGTGCCTTGTGGCGAATTGACGGCCAGTTTGACCTGGCCCGCAATCAGCATGAACAGGCCATGCGCGGTATCGCCGCGATTGAAGACAATACCGCCGCGAGGGATGGTCAGGTGCTGCGTTTCGTTGGCTACATAGGCCAACTGCTCGGTATCGAGCGCGCTGAAGAGGTGAAATCTGGGTAATAGTTGGATGATGTTGAGCTGGCCCACGCGCACTTCCTCCCCGTATGAACTATCGACAGCATGATGCACCGGTTTGATTTGACCGGGGGCATTATGTTATTGTAGATGTATTGTTTTTACATCTTAATTGCTGCCCATAAAAATCCCAAGGAAAATTTATGGCTGCATCCGGAATCCCACTGTTCCTGTTATGAAATTCAAAGAAATTTTCCTCTCCTTCAAAGGGGAGCAGGCTGCGCCTACGCTGACCCGCGAAAAGATATTTTCGGTCTTGGGCGCATTTGTCGCCATTCTTGCGCTGATGGCAGAGATTCATTTCGCTTCATCCAGCATTCCGTTGAAAGTGCTGGTACTGGCCTCGATGGGTGCCTCCACCTGCCTGGTATTTGCCGTATCGCACAGCCCGATGGCACAACCCTGGCCGATTTTCGGCGGGCACCTCCTGGCGGCGAGTGTCGGTGTGGCCTGCGCTCAGTGGATACCTGTCCCTGCGTTTGCCGTGGCCACAGCGGTCGCGCTGGCGATTGGCGGCATGTACTTTCTGCGTTGCCTGCATCCGCCCAGTGCCGGTACCGCGATGATCGCCATTCTGGGTGGGCCGGCCGTTCATGAGCTGGGGTGGCAGTTCTGCTATGTGGTCGCAATCAATGCGGGTACCATTCTGCTGCTGGCACTGCTGATCAACAACCTCATTCCCGGCCGGCGATATCCGCTGCGCCATACGCACCACCCGCATCATCAGCAGTTCATGCGGAACGCGCATAAGCCATATCCCGAATTGAACGAAGAGGATTTCGGCTGGGCGCTGGGCAGGATGGATGGCGTGATCGATGTCAGCCGGGAAGACCTGGTCGATCTTTACGAATTTGCCGTCGAACATGCGCAGCAGCATCGCGCAACCCCGCATACCGGAGGATAACCGCAATGAAACGGAATACCTGGATGACGTTCAGTGCCGCGCCCCATCGCATGTTCTTTTTTGGCGGGGTGCTGCAATCGGTGCTGGTGATGGTGTGGTGGCTGGCCGATCTCGCCGGACGTTACGGCGGGTTCTATGCTCCCATCGTGTGGAGCGTGGCACCGCCCGATGCACATGCCTTCCTGATGCTGTACGGTCTGTTTCCTTTTCTGATTTTCGGCTTCCTGATGACGACCTACCCGCGCTGGATGAACGGCGAAGAGGTGGAGCGGCGCTATTACGTTCCCGGCTTCCTGCTGATGTTTGCAGGCATGCTGGTGTTGTATGCCGGACTGGTGTGGGGATGGCTGCTGGCGTTATCTGCGCTGCTGTATCTGGCAGGATGGGGCGTTGCGCTGGCCGGTTTGCTGCGCGTTTATTTCAAGGCGCAGCACCCCGACAAACGGCATGCGCGCATCACCAGCATCATGCTGGCAATCGGCTGGCTGCTGGCGGCGGGCTGGTTTCTCGGTCAGCTCGGCGGGTTTGCCTTGCCGGTCGCGCTGGCGAAAAGTGGCGGTATATGGCTGTTCCTGTTTCCGATATTCTTTGCGATCAGCCATCGCATGATTCCTTTCTTTTCCGCCAACGTGATCCCCGACTACCGCATCGTGCGCCCCAACTGGGCGCTGATGCTGATGCCTACTGCTGCACTGCTGCACATGATCCTCGAGGTTGCCGGGCTGGCAGCCTGGTTATGGCTGCCCGATCTGGCAATGACGGCCGCCGCGCTTTACATGAGCTGGGCATGGCGGCTGCGCGCCAGTCTCGTACAGCCTTTGCTCGCGATGCTGCACATCGGTTTTGCGTGGCTGGGTGTCGCGCTGCTGCTCTACAGCGCACAGAGCCTGGCGCTGCTGGCAGGTTACGTCATTCTCGCCAAGGCGCCGTTGCACGCGTTGGTCATCGGCTATTTCTCGTCCATGGTGCTGGGGATGATCAGCCGGGTGACGCTGGGCCATTCGGGTCGCCCGCTGGTGGCCGATGGTCTGACCTGGGGGATTTATCTGGCATTCCAGGTGGTGGTGGTTTTACGCATCGTCGCGGATATGCCGGGAATGGAGTTCGTCGCGCGCAGTCATTTGTATCTATGCGCTGCGGCCCTCTGGCTGGCCTGCTTCGGCATCTGGGCCTATCGCAATCTTCCCCTCTATATCCAACCGCGCGCCGATGGGAATCCGGGTTAGTTCGGGGTTTCAAGCAGACGGTCGATAGCCGCCAGGAGCGCCGGATCATCCGGCGCGATCATGCTGGAAAAACTTTGCACTTCATTGCCGTTGCGGGCGATCAGGTATTTGTGAAAATTCCATTTCGGCCAGTCGCCCGTCGTTTCACCCAGCATTTTATGAAACGGATTGGCCTGTCCTTCGGTGACGGTAGTCTTGCCGAACATCGGAAAATCGACATGGTAGAAGCTGCTGCAAAACTCGGCGATTTGCTGTTCGCTGCCAGGCTCCTGCGCGCCGAATTCATTGGACGGAAAGCCCAGCACAACCAGACCGCGATCCTTGCGTTCGGCGTATACCTTCTGCAACCCGGCATATTGCGGCGTCAGTCCGCAATAACTGGCGGTGTTGACCACTAGCAGCACTTTGCCCGCATATTGACTCAAATCCTGGGGCGCGCCATCGTCAAGGCGCGGAAACGTATGCTGCAGCAACGACGGCAGGGTGCCCATCACTTGCTCCGTCCGTCATAGGGAACGATTTTCAGCCCGGACAAATCGACATCGTCCAGGCAGCGCACGTTGATGGCCGCCATTGCTTCGCCATTCGGTCCTGTGCCTTCGGCGAAAGGGGCGCAGCCGCAAGTCGGGCAGAAATGATGCTGGATGATGTGCTTGTTGAAGGTATAGGTGGCGAGATTATCTTCCGGCGTTAGCAGGCGCATGTTGGTGCGTGGCACGAACCACAACAGAGAGCCCTTCTTGCTGCAGATCGAACAATTGCATTGCACGGCCTGGTCGAGTTCGCCTTCGGCTTCGATGGCGATTTTGCCGCAGTGGCAGCTGCCTTTGTAGATCATGGCTATCCTTTTAATACCTGAATGAAAAGGGGATTTTTCAATTCAGAAAGATGAACTTGTGTTCTTGAATTATTGCAAAAGAAGCCTATCATTAAAACACGCAGGAACATTTTTTACCCGCGTTTCACTATCACTGTCCCGACAGAAAGTACGATTCCAAACGCCTATTCGCCAACCTCATACGGAGGAATTCCTATGATGAATACCATCGTCGTCGTCGCCAACGGTTCACGTGCCCGTTTTTTCAGCTTGCGTGAGGCCGACACTCCTGAATACGAATCCAGTCCGCGCATGGTCGAGCATGAAACCCTGACCAATCCCGAACAGGAGGCCGCAGGCAAGGAGCTGTGGTCGGATGGCAGGAGCGGCAGCAATCGCAGCAGCGGGGGTGGTGGCGTACACCGCTACGACGATCACCGTAATCAGCACCGTGCCGAATACGAGCGTCGCTTTGTGCAATCGGTCGTCGGCGAAACACATAATCTCGCGCGCAACGAAGGTGCCGTCCGCGTGGTGGTGACCGCTGATAATCGCATGCTCGGCATGTTGCGCGACGAATTGCACCGCAACAATGGCTTCGAACTCAAGGAAGTCGCCAAGGATTACAGCAAATATTCCGTGCACGACCTGCACGAGCAACTGGCAGCCATGGATCTGATTCCGGCGCGACGCAAGCCCGGCTTCCAGTAAACCTATCGTATGTACCCAGACCCCGGCGGCCCCGAAGAGGCCGCCTTTTCCAGAGCACGCCGCGCCATGGTCGCCGAGGTGGAGGCCATGGCCGAGGAGCTTAATTCGGCACCGGATGGAACACCGGCAATAGCTTCTGCGGTGCTCGATGCGCTAGGTCGTGTCCCGCGCCATCGCTTCGTACCCGAGATCGAGCAGGATTTCGCCTATCTGAATCGCCCGCTTTCCATCGGTTACGGGCAAACGATTTCCCAGCCGTATATCGTTGCTTTCATGACCGATCTGCTCAAGCTCAAGCCCGGCAGTCGCGTGCTGGAAATCGGTACCGGCTGCGGCTATCAGACGGCTGTGCTCGCCGAGACCGGCGCGGAAGTGTACTCCATCGAAATCGTGGAACCGCTTGCCAGCCAGGCCGCCGAAATTTTGCAGAGCTTGGGGTATCATCATGTGCACGTGCGACAAGGCGACGGTTATCACGGCTGGGTCGAGCATGCGCCCTACGACGGCATCATCGTCACCGCCGGAGCCAGCCATGTACCGCAGCCGTTGCTGGACCAGTTGAAGCCGGGCGGGCGCATGATCATCCCCTTGGGTCAGGCGTATGCCACGCAGGAGTTGCTGCTGATCATCAAGGATGAACAAGGCGCCGTGCATCGGCAGGAAGTGTTGCCGGTCAGGTTCGTGCCGCTGACCGGCGAGCACTGACAACGGATTGATCCTTTATCCATCCAGTGATGAAGGAACTCTTCAATAGGCTACCGTTGCAATCTGCTTGATGAACCGAGGCTGCTCGATTTCGTTCACGAAGGCATCGGCATAATCAGGATAGGAAATCTGGCTGCGTCCATTGGAGGTAATCAGCGTTGTGATGCCGGTACGGAAGCTGCCGCGTTTCTCACCCGGCCCGATTTCCGCCGCTGGCGAAAAGAATGTCCACTCCAGATCGTCCGCCGCCTTGAAAACCGCCAACGCCTCGCGATGGGCCAATGCATAGGGCTTGTAAGGTGCCGGAAAATCGGGCGTATCCACCAGTTGCAATCCCGGCGCAACCTCCAGGCTGCCTGCGCCACCAACGACAACAAGACGTCGGACCCCGGCCGTACGTGCGGCGGCAACCAGCGTATGGGCGACGTCGATGATGGAATCGATATCCGAAGTACCGGGACCGTAAGCGCTGGCCAACACGTCGTGACCGCGGATCGCTTCGATTAGTGCGGCCTGATTTTCCAGGCTTGCTACGACGGTTTGTACTCCATTCAATTCCGGCGGTAACGGTTTTGCCTCTCGCACAACAGCCGTTACGGTATGGCCGCGTCGGGCGGCCTCCTGGGCGATATGGCGGCCGATGTTTCCGGTAGTTCCAATCAATGCGATCTTCATGGTGTTTCTCCTTTTTTAAAAGTAACAGTAACTGTTACATATTGTGGCAAAAAAAATCAGCGAGGGCTTTGCGCGGCGTTCAATTGATCCAGAACGTCTTGCAAGGTCATCGCTTTGATGACGTTTTCCATGGCCAGCTGCGCCTGCTCGAAAATCCCGCCTAATATCGAGGTGATATTGCGACCCACCGGGCAGGCCGGGTTGGGGCTGTTGCGGTGCAGACTCAGAACGCCAGGCTCTTCGACAGCGCGATATAAATCCAGCAGATTGATCCTGCTTGCCGGAAGCGCCAGCACGGTACCCCCGGAAGCGCCCAGGGTCGAATGGGTAAAGCCGGCTTTGTTCAAAAGCGCAAGGATGCGCCGGATCACCACAGGGTTGGTGTTGACGCTGCCGGCGATATACGCCGAAGGTACAGGCCTCGCTTCTAGCGCAAGCAGGGCCAGCACATGCACGCTGACGGCGAATCGACTACTGCTGTTCATTGCGATATCCACATAATGTAACAATTGTAGTTACATTATGTGGAAGTGGCAAGTGCGAGAGGGTTAGCCTTGTGATTCAGACTCTTGCGATATGGAGCGGGATGCGGCGTCGACCGAACTGGCTGGAGAATTTGCCGAACCGTCCGGCGATGGCCGTTCCGCATTGTGCGCAGCAGCCGGACTCGGTCAGGTCGTAGTGTTCGATCAGGTGCCAGTCGCGCACGATCAATGCGCTATGGCAGTGCGGGCAGAAGGTGGTGCCGCCTTCGGTGTCGTGCACGTTGCCGGTGTAGACATATTGCAAGCCGGCCGAGAGGCCGATGCTGCGGGCGCGCGTCAACGTTTCCGGCGGCGTGGATGGCAGATCCGTCATCTTGTAGTCCGGATGGAAAGCGGTGAAATGCAACGGGACATCTGTGCCCAACTCTTTTGCGATCCAGTCGCACATGGCGCCGATTTCGGTATCGGAGTCGTTGCAGCCGGGGATCAGCAGCGTAGTGATCTCGAACCAAACCTTGGTTTCATGTTTCAGGTATTGCAGCGTGTCCAGCACCGGCTGCAGGTGCGCGCCGGTGAGCTTGTAGTAGAACGCTTCGGTAAACGCTTTCAGATCCACGTTGGCGGCATCCATCTTGGCGTAGAAGTCGCGCCGCGGCTGGTCGTGCATGTAGCCGGCGGTGACCGCCACCGCCTGCACACCGGCATCATGGCAGGCATCGGCGACGTCCATCGCGTATTCGGCAAAAATTACCGGGTCGTTGTAGGTGAAAGCCACGCTTTTGCAGCCGTTTGCCTGCGCTGACAGCGCGATGGCTTCCGGCCCGGCCTGGTCGGCCAGGCGGTCGAAATCGCGCGACTTGGAGATATCCCAGTTCTGGCAGAACTTGCACGCCAGGTTGCAGCCGGCAGTGCCGAACGACAGGATGCTGGAACCCGGGTAAAAATGATTCAGCGGCTTTTTCTCGATGGGATCGATGCAAAAGCCTGAGGAGCGGCCATAGGTGGTCAGCACCATGGTGTTGCCCATGCGCCCTCGCACGAAGCAGGCGCCACGCTGGCCTTCATGCAATTTGCAGTCGCGCGGGCACAGGTCGCATTGAATCCTGCCGTCATCCAGCATATGCCAGTAACGGGCGGGGTAGAGCTCGGCAGGGGTGATCGGGGTGTCCATCAAGGCTTCCTCATGAATTGCGGTCTATTCCTTCCATTTGGCTACGGTATAGCGCGAAAGTTTTATCTCGCCCGCCCAGAAATGCGCCGGCAGCCCGGCCTTCACTTTCAGGTGCGCGATGAAGTCTTCCGAGCGCGGCAATTGCTCCCACACCTGCGGCAGGAAAGTGCCGCGAAACCGGCCGTATTCCAGCACGATGCCGTCGATACCCGGGCGCATTTGCGCCAGCGCGTCGGATTCATCGGTGAACGCCAGCGGCTCCTGCGGCGACAGCAGCGAGACTTCCACCTGCGTATAAGCGAATTCCTCTATCGTCAGGGGCGAAAACCGCGGATCGCGGAATCCGGCGGCTACTGCATTTGCGCGCACATCCTCATGCAGGGATCGGTGGGCCTGCAGGCTGCCGATGCAGCCGCGCAGGCGTTCCTGCTGGGTCAGCGTCACGAAGGTAGCGCCTGTTTCTTCCAGCCAATGGCCGCCCTTGACTGGAGGAATCGGCGCGCGGCCGAGATGCTCGGCAATCGCGTTACGTGCCAGTGCAATCAAGATGGATCCGTTAACAGCTTCAGTCATGGCTTGCCTCGGTGAATACGAATGCGCCGTAGCCAACCACGCGGCTTCTGTCGCCGGCGGTGTCGCCCGAATTGCGCAGGTCGATCAGGTGCGGCGTCATGCCATGGTGGCGGGCGGCAGCGACCAGGCCATTGATCGGCGTTCCGCCACAGGCCTGCTGGTGCGTGACGGTTTGTTCCAGGCACAGGATGGCTTTCGCGGTGTTGCTGTCCGTCGTCATCGCGGCATCGTACGGCAAATAATGCGACAGATCCGAACTGACGACGATCAGGGTCTCCGGCCCGCCCCATACGGCTTCCAGCACCTCGGCCACTTCCTCGGCACTGGCCATGCCTACTGCCAGCGGCAACAGCGTGAAGTCGGGGAGTAGCGTTTGCAGAAACGGCAAATGCACTTCCAGCGAGTGCTCCAGGGCATGGGCCTGCGGGCTGACCGTCACCTGCGGTAGTTGGGCGATCCTGCGGACTGCATCCTGGTCGATGTTCACGGTTCCCAGCGGCGTAGCGAAGGCATCGGTGCCCGGCAGCGCCAATCCGCGCACGGCAACGCGGTGCGTTGGCCCGAGCAGGATCACGCGGCGGATGGTATGTGCCATCGGTTTGAGCAGCGCATAAGCGGTAGCGGCTATCGGTCCGGAATAAATATAGCCGGCATGCGGCACGATCAGCGCCTTCGGCACCAGCCCGGGTGCGCGCGACTCTGCATCGACCAGCATGGCATCAAGATCTTGCGCAAGCATATCGGCGTTGCCGGGATAGAACATGCCTGCAACGGCGGCGGGGCGGATGGTGGTCATACGCGGCTCCTTTATTAGTACTAGCTAATAAATGGTGGCGATTGGGCTGGAATCAAGACCTGTCATGCTATGATTTTGCGATGTACACGAACAAGAACTACGCCCTGATTCCCGCCGCTGGCAGCGGCAGCCGCATGGGAGCGGAGCTGCCAAAACAATATCTGCCACTGCTCGGCAAGCCCATGATTCATCATACGCTTTCCGTTTTTTGTGTACACCCTGCCATCAGTCGGGTATTTGTTGTTCTGAGCCCTGACGATACGGGTTGGGAGCAATACGATTTCTCCGTTTTAGGCGACAAGGTCGAAGTGCTGCGTTGCGGTGGCGCCACCCGTGCCGAAACCGTACTGAACGGCCTGAATGCGATCGCGGATCAAACAAAGGCGGACGACTGGGTACTGGTACACGATGCTGCCCGCCCTTGCCTGACGCAGAGCATGCTGGACCGCCTGCTGGCGGAACTCGCAGACGATGAAACCGGTGGCCTGCTTGCCGTCCCGGTGGCAGATACGCTCAAGCGCGAAGGCAAGAACGGCCGCGTCGATCACACCGAGCCTCGCGCAGGACTGTGGCGCGCACAGACGCCGCAGATGTTCCGTTACGGTTTGCTGCGTGCCGCCTTACGTGCCAGCGGCACCGACGCGCCCACCGACGAGGCGCAGGCAGTAGAATTTCTAGGTCGCGCTCCTCGGCTGGTCATGGGCGACGGACATAACCTGAAAGTGACTTACCCGGAGGATCTGGTGATCGCCGAACTCCTCCTTAAAAACGGAAACGAACAATGATAAGAATCGGCCACGGTTTCGACGTCCATCAGTTGGTGGAAGGGCGCAAGTGCATCATCGGCGGGGTGGATATTCCTCACGAGAAAGGCCTCAAAGGTCATTCCGACGCGGACGTGCTACTGCATGCCATCTGCGACGCTTTGCTCGGCGCACTGGCCCTGGGCGACATCGGCAGGCATTTCCCCGACACCGATCCGCGCTTCAAGGGCATCGATTCGCGTGAGCTGCTGCGGCATGTCACGGCCTTGATCAAGGAAAAGGGCTACGGCGTGGTCAATGTCGATGCGACCGTAATTGCGGAAGAGCCCAAGCTGGCGAAGCATATCGCGACGATGTGCGCCAATATCGCGGCGGACCTGGGTGTTGCCAGCGATCGCGTCAACGTCAAGGCGACGACTTCGGAGCGATTGGGGTTTACGGGCCGGGGTGAGGGGATTGCTGCTGAGGCGGTATGCCTAGTGACAAACGAATAATCATGAACGCCACGACCCGCACCGAAGCCCAGAAGCGCGCCGACGAGATCCAGGTATTCCGGCGCGAACTGGAGCGGTTGGAACGGGAGCATGTGCTGGCGCTGGAGCCGGCACAGCAGGCGTCGCTGGAAGCGCATCACCAGCAACTGCTGGCGCAATATGCGCAGGATTACGACATCGACCGCGACATGAAATCGCGGCAGCTTTCGCTGGGCATGCGCGCGGCGTCCTTTCTTGGCGCGTTGGCTCTGGCGGCCAGCGTGTTCTTCCTTTTCCGCCAGTTCTGGGGCGAATTCGCAACCGGGGTGCAGGTGGTGCTGCTGATTGCGGCAGCGACGGGCAGTTTCAGCTTCACGCTCTGGCTGCAGCGCCGGGATGCTTCTGGCTATTTCACCAAACTGGCGGCGATGGTGGCGTTCGCCTGTTTCGTGCTTAACCTGTCCATGCTGGGGCAAATCTTCAATATCACGCCGTCGGACAAGGCACTGATTCCGTGGGCCCTGCTGGCCTTTCTGTTTGCCTACACGTGTGAATTGAGGCTGCTGCAAGCGGCCGGAATTCTGTGCCTGATCGCGTTTGTTTCGGCGCGTACCGGCACCTGGAGTGGGATGTATTGGCTGGACTTCGGCACATGCCCGGAGAATTTCTTCCCGGCAGCGCTCGGGCTGATCATGCTCCCGCGTCTGGTGAATCACGACCGCTTTCCCGTTTTTGCGGTGCAGTACCGGGTGTTCGGCCTGCTGACCTTGCTTCTTCCGATGCTGGTGCTGTCCAACTGGGGCTATGGCAGTTATCTGCCCTGGGATGCCAGCATTATCGAAGGCACTTATCAAATCGCCGGTTTCCTCGCCAGCGCAGCCGCCATCTACTGGGGTATACGCAAGCAGATGGCCGACGTATTCAATACCGGTACCGTGTTCTTCGTGATTTTTCTCTACACCAAGTTTTTCGACTGGTGGTGGGACATCATGCCCAAGTACCTGTTCTTCCTCATCCTCGGCCTGATGGCGATCCTGTTTTTGCTGGTTATCCGACGCTTGCGCACAGCGCTGGTGGTTACGGAGGATAAATGATGGTCTGGCAGCGCAAACACACTTTCATCGCCGGTTTGTCGTTGATCCTGCTGACCAATGCGGTTGCCTTGCTGGGCGTTGCCTACAATCGCTCCGGGACGCCCGAAAGCCGATTGACCTTGTCGCAGCGTGAATTGCAATTACCGTACGGGGCCATGACCGAAGACAGTGGCCTCACCTTGCAGATACGCTGGCGGGCTCAGAATGCCGGAGACTACGGTCCGCCGGCGTGGCTGGACGAGAAGAAGCTGCGCGAGCTGGGTTTCGACTTGCCGGCCATCGATCATGATTACGGTTATTCGCGTCGTTTACATGAGCAGGAGAAGCCGGTCTTCATCGTGCTCGAACTGGACGGCCCGGCTTTTCGCCAGGGTATCGCCATGGCCCGTGAGCGGGTCGCGCGTGAGAAATCGATACTTGCTGCCATGCCTGATAATCAGGAATTCAAGCAGCGCCTGCAATACGCGGAAAATAACCTGTCGCAAGAAGAAAAGGAAAGCTCGCGCCTGATCGCCATCGATGCAGGGCTGGATGCCTTATCGCTTCGCGCGCGCTATCCCGACAGCACGCATTATCTGATCCTGCCCGGCAGTATTCAGCCTTCCTATCAAGGGCGCAGCGGAAAGACCGAGTGGGCTGGTTTTTTGCACAGGGTGGTGGGAGAAAGCGTGCATGTCCCGCTGGAGCATCGGCGTTACCTTAAGCAATTGCCATATTCAGGCCGGACCACTTTCGAAGCCGATGTGGCCTTCGGGAAACGCGCCGAGCCCTGGCTGGAGTCTATGCGCTGGGAGGGCGCAGAGTGATTTTATTCGAAAATATCCGGACTGAATGGTAAGCAATTGAGCGAGTTATTTGATCTTGCTAACTTTTAGCTCCGTATTTTCCAGCAGTATATTTTCCCTGCTTTCGCATGTTTTCGAGTCGATCTCGAACCCGACAAGCAGCATGCAGAACAAGTCGTCGTGACTCAAGGAGTAGTCGCGATAAGGCTTGAGCTGATCGATATTGAAATCAAAATGCTTGCCCATCCATACGATGGCTGGAATATGCGTTTGCTCTTTGGGGGCCATGAGGTATGGGGCCGCGTGCAGATAGATTCCGTGCTCGCCCAGGGATTCGCCATGGTCGCTCACATATAGCATCGCCGTTTCGTATTCCCCATCGTATTTCTTGAGAAAATCGATGACCTGGGACAAAAAGTAATCCGTATACAGGATGGCATTGTCATACGCGTTGTCGATTTCTTCCCTGCTGCAGTTCCTGAGCTCGCCAGTCATGCACACCGGCTTGAATCGCTCGAACTCCTTTGGATATCGCCGGTAATATTCCGGGCCGTGATTACCCATCTGATGCAAGACAATCAGCATATCCCGGTTCTTTTTTGACGCGATATATTGATCCAGGCCGCTCAGCATCCCGATATCCCTGCACTCCTCGTCGCAGACCAGATTCAGCGTCGGGCTTTTGAAATTTTCATATTGCATGCGCACGGCAACGCCTTTGGAGTCAGAGTTGTTGTCGCGCCAGAGAACCTGTACGCCATGTTCAAAAAGTACGTCCAGCGCGTTTTCGATATGAAGCGATTTTTCCCGGTCGAAGTTATGTCTTTTCATCGTGGAAAACATGCAGGGCACAGATTCCCCGGTGGATGTGCCGCAGGAGGATACGTTGGTAAGGCTGACGACATCCTGCTTTTTGAGTGTGGGGTTGGTTTCCTTTGCATACCCGTTGAGCGAGAAGCGGTCCGCTCTTGCGGTTTCCCCGACGACAAGAATGATGAGTTCATTTCTTCCATCACGCCCGAGCTCGACAGCATCTGTGGCTACTTTTTGCAGGGGCACGACTTCTGTGGATTTAACATGTTGATTTACATATTTAATAATTGAATTAGTAAAATAAACAGGATTGGCGTATGACCGCGTCATTTTGTGTTCGCGAATAAAGGATGCATAGCCGGCGGTGAACGGAGCGACAACGACGACGAGAGAAACCAGCAACAGCAACAACAAGACTGCCTTGGTCTTCAATTCAGTTCGGAAATTCTGGGGCAAAGGTTTGTATTTCAGCACAAGCCAGGCGGGTAACACCCCAAGCAGCAGCGTTCTGGTCACCAGGCTGGCGCTTACCAGACCGGAAAATTCCTGGAAGTTGGTCTGGAGAATGTTGTCGATCATCACGGTATCGATGATCACTCCGTACTGATCCATGTAGTAGGCGGCCTGTGATGCGGCCAGCAGATAAAAGGCAAGAATCCACCGCGTCGTTCTGCCGTGACAGATAGACAGGAAAAAGATAACGGTTGTGATCGTGAAGAAGGCGGTCAGCGAGAGGAGAAAAGGAGCATTCCCCAAGGTGAGAGGGTAAAGCTCGAGCAGTCGCTGAAATAGCGACCAGTTGCCTGTCAGCATAATGAACAACGCCACCAGGAGGATGCTGTGATTTTGTACGGTGAGAATTTTCTTCATGAATAATTGCGATCTTTAATGGATTTATCCCGGTCGGGTAAGTCGCCGCGAGATAACTTGAGCAAATCCTGCGCCAGAGACACGCTGGATTGCAGATTTGGCATTAGGCGGGAATTTTCTTATTCGGGTTAAGCAGATAGCTCAGATAGCTGCTTGCTTCCTGATGAGCGAAAGAATTTCCATGGTATGCAAGTGCGCAAATTTTGCGTGCCACGCAACTCCATCCTTCTTTTTTTGCAGAGTTAAAGCAGCAATGTGTTCGCTGCACTTGGGAAACTCCGGTTTTTATGAGTCCCTCTGCTGTTTCCATCCCAAGGGCAACAAAGGCGGAAGCCGTTGCTCGGGCTGATTCCTGGCTGCGCACCAGTCATGCAGCATGCGTCAGCGATTGATCTGAGCCAGTATTTCGATGGCCAGCTTTTCCACCTTTTCCAGGCTGACATCGGCCTTCTGCAGAAAGTCATCATCATAGAGATCGGGGTTGGCCCAATGTTTGCCTTTGATCTGGCAGCGTTTTGCAAGCTTACCAATGCCGATGTCTTCTAGGGCAAATCCCAGCTCCGTCCATAGAACCGCCAGGTGAGCTTCGGTCTTGGGTTTGCGATTGCCTGATTCTTTCATATGGCGAAGGTAAACGGCGGTTTCTCTGGAGGCCGTAATGACTTCCCTCAGCGCGCGAATGGATTGTTCTTTCCGTCCTTTACCCGCCCGGCCCAGGTTGGCAAGCCAGGAACTGGCGTGTTTGAGAATCTCCCAAATCAGGCCCGCGCTTATATCTGCCATATCACCCTTGAGATCGCTGACCAGATTTGAGTAACACCACCAAAGCCCCCGCACCGCCATCCACTTCCCGCGCCTGGCAATAGGCGAGCACTTCGTCGCGCTGCATCAGCCAGCTGCGCAGCTTGTTCTTCAGCACCGGCTCGCGGTTTTTCGATCCCAGTCCCTTGCCGTGGATGATGCGTACGCAGCGCGCGCCGCGTTTTTTGCACAGGGCGAGGAATTCCACGACATAAAGCCGCGCTTCGTCGGCGCGCATGCCGTGCAGGTCGAGTTGTTCCTGGATGACCCAATGGCCGCGCCGCAATTTGCGCAGGAGGTCGGGCGAGTGGCCGTCGCGCAGGTAAAGCAGTTCCTCGCCGCTTTCCAGTTCGTGGGCGGGAATGTAGTGATCGGAGAGGGAGTCGGCGAGCGCCTGGAGTTCGTCGCGGATGAATTGTTGCGGGACGGGACGCGGCTTTTTTGTTGGGTGCAGCACGCGCGGGGGCTGTTTCAGCGGGCGCGCGTCCTTGATCGCCTCGCGGAACAGTTCGATATCGTCTTCAGGTTCTTTGGCCAAGGCGAGATGCAAAATGCGGAAAGAAATGCGGATATTCTCGCACTTTCTTCCCGCTTTTGCGTACTTCCGGGTTAGCCCAAGCCATCCAGGTAGCGTTCGGCATCCAGTGCGGCCATGCAGCCGGTACCGGCGCTGGTGACCGCCTGACGGTAGATGTGGTCCTGCACGTCACCGGCCGCGAATACGCCGGGTACGCTGGTGGCCGTTGCATTGCCGGTGCGGCCCATCTGGGTAATGATGTAGCCGCCTTCCATATCGAGCTGGCCTTCGAAAATGTCGGTGTTCGGCTTGTGGCCGATGGCGATGAACACGCCTTGTAGCGCGATATCCTTGGTGGCGTTGGTTTGCACGTTCTTCACGCGCATGCCGGTGACGCCGCTGTCGTCGCCCAGTACTTCCTCCAGTACGGAATGCAATTCCAGCACGATCTTGCCGTCCTTGACGCGTTCCATCAGTTTGTCGACCAGGATGGCTTCGGCCTTGAACTTGTCGCGTCTATGCACCAGCGTCACCTTGTTGGCGATGTTGGCGAGGTACAGCGCTTCCTCGACCGCAGTGTTGCCGCCGCCGACCACCGCGACTTCCTGGTTGCGGTAGAAGAAGCCGTCGCAGGTCGCGCAGGCAGAGACGCCCTTGCCGGCGAATTTTTCTTCCGACGGCAGGCCGAGATATTGGGCCGAGGCGCCGGTGGAGATGATGAGCGCGTCGCAGGTGTATTCGCCGCTGTCGCCGATCAGGCGGATCGGTTTTTCGTTCAGCTTGGCGGTATGGATATGGTCGAAGATCATTTCGGTGTTGAAGCGCTCCGCGTGTTTCTGAAAACGCTCCATCAATTCGGGACCCTGCACACCATCGGCATCGGCCGGCCAGTTATCCACATCGGTGGTGGTCATCAGTTGACCGCCCTGGGCCAGGCCGGTAATCAGCACCGGCTTCAGGTTGGCACGGGCGGCGTAAACGGCGGCCGAATAACCGGCGGGGCCAGAGCCAAGGATGAGCAGGCGTGCGTGCTTGGTGGACATGACTTCTACGACTCCTAAATGATTTACTGAAAATGGTTTCGCCGCAGCGAAATGCTACCGCTGCGGCGTGGATTACCCGAATTTTACCAGCTTAACTTTCGAGCAGGCTGCTACGCACTTAACTCGCTTCGCGAATTAACCTGCGAAAAGAAGGCCTGGTTGATTAGTTTTCCAAAAGGCTGCGAAGCATCCATGCCGTCTTTTCATGCACCTGCATGCGTTGCGTCAGCAAGTCGGCGGTCGGCTGGTCGTTGGCCTTTTCCACGATGGGGAAAACCGAGCGTGCGGTGCGCGCTACGGCTTCGTTCCCTTCGACCAGCAGGCGTATCATTTCCTGGGCCTTGGGCACGCCGTCGACTTCCTTGATCGACGTCAACTTGCCGAATGCGGAGTAGGTGCCGGGTGCCGGAAACCCTAGCGCACGGATACGTTCCGCGATCAGGTCCGTGGCCGTCCACAACTCGTTATATTGGGTCATGAACATCAGGTGCAAGGTCTGGAACATCGGACCGGTGACGTTCCAATGGAAATTGTGTGTCCGCAAATAGACGGTGTAGGTGTCGGCAAGCACACGCGAAAGCCCATCCGCAATGTTCTTGCGATCCTCCGGGGAAATGCCGATATCGATTGCTTGACTCATGCTGACCTCCAGTAATTGTTAATGCATTGATTGAATCATAGTCCTGTCAATTCGATAGTTCCAATTGATTGTGTAAATATTATTGATAGCAAATGACTATATTTGGTCGATCCATTGCACACAAGGGCTCTTGGCTTTCCGTATGGATTCAATCAGTACATCGATGGCCTGCGGGCGAGTGAAGCTCTTGCGCCAAATCAGCGCCACACGACGTTTCGGGCTGGGCTGGGTAAAAGGAAGGAAGCGCAGCATCGCGCTATCTTCGCGTACTGTGCCCGCTGCGGTGCAAGGCAGGATGGTCATGCCGACCCCCGAGGCCACCATGTAGCGTATCGTTTCCAGCGAACTCCCCTCCAGCGTTTGTTGCATGCCATTGGCCGAAGTTCCGCGCGCCAGCGAAGGGCATACTTGCAGTACCTGGTCGCGAAAGCAGTTGCCGGCGCCAAGCAGTAAAACCGGTTCGTTGCCGAGATCTTCTGGCGGGATGGCCGCTCGATCGCGCCATGGGTGATTCAGCGGCACTGCTACCTGGAACGGTTCATCGTAGATCGGCCGAATCACCATGCCCGGCTCCTCGAACGGCAGCGACAGGATCGCCACGTCCAGCTTGCCCTGCTTCAGCTGCTCACGCAGGCTGGCAGTATAGGTTTCCTGGATCAGCAACTGCATGTTGGGAGCGAGTTCACGCAGGATGGGCAGGATGGACGGCAGCAGGTAAGGGCCGATAGTGTAAATCGCGCCCAGTCGCAAAGGATGGGACAGCGGATCGCCGCTTTGCTGGGCGATGGTCTTGATCGCTGCGGCGTTTTCCAGGGTGCGTGCGGCCTGAGCGACGATTTCTTCGCCGACGTGCGTCAGGGTGATTTCATTCGAGCCGCGCTCGAAAATCATCACGCCCAGCTCTTCCTCGATCTTCTTGATCCCGACGCTCAACGTGGGCTGGCTGACGAAGCAGGCCTGGGCGGCACGACCAAAGTGCCGCTCGCGTGCCACGGCGACGATATAGCGTAATTCCGTTAATGTCATCTTGGTGGTTTCGTTGAGGTTAAAGTCCGGTAAAATCCAATTTTACGCGGATATCGAGCACCCCAGACAGCATGTTTTTCCAAAAAAAACCATCATCTGCCATTCGCCGGCGCGAAGTGCCCGCAAAAACAGCCAGCCTGATACGCGAGGCTTGGTGGCTGGTGCTGGTCGTGGCGGGCAGTTACCTCGCCACCATACTGTTTACCTACCATCGCGACGATCCGGGCTGGTCGCATAGCGTCAGCGAGGATTTTGCCATCCATAATGCCGGCGGCACGCTGGGTGCCTGGCTAGCCGATATCCTGCTTTACCTGTTCGGATTTTCCGCCTGGTGGCTGGCCGTACTGGCATTCTATGCGATGTGGTGGGTTTATCAGCGCCTGGAAGCAGCCGCGGATACCGAGCGACCATTTCTTCTGTTCAACTTCATCGGTTTTGCCTTGATGCTGGTGGCCTCAAGCGCATTGGAGGCTGGGCACTTGCTGGAAATGCACTTGATGCTGCCGCTGGCCCAGGGTGGCATGCTGGGCAGCGTGATAGACAGCCTGCTACGCCAGATACTCGGCTTCACCGGATCGACGATGCTGTTGCTGCTCGCATTCGCCACCGGTTTTAGTCTGTTCACCGGCTGGTCGTGGCTGAAGATCACGGAAAGATTCGGCTCGCTGCTCGAAAGGTCATACACCTTCCTGCGCCAGAGCTGGCAGGACTTGCAGGACAAGCGTGCCGGCAAGGTCGCCGAGCAGTTGCGCGAAGAATATGTGGAAAGCGAAAGAAAACGCGTCGAGGACCGCCCGCCGGTACAGATCGAAGTGCCGCAACTGGAAATCCCCAGAAGCGACCGCGTCGAAAAAGAGCGGCAAACGCCGTTGTTCCAGACCATGCCGGATTCCCCGCTGCCGCCGCTTCACCTGCTCGACGAGCCCAAAGGGACCGTGGAGGTGCAAAGCGCCGAGACGCTGGAATTCACCTCGCGCCTGATCGAGCGCAAATTGATGGACTTCAATATCGAGGTCAAGGTGACGTTTGCCTTGCCCGGTCCGGTGATCACGCGCTACGAGTTCGAACCTGCCGCCGGTGTGAAGGGCAGCCAGATCACCAATCTTGCCAAGGACCTGGCGCGTGCGCTGTCGGTGGTAAGCATCCGCGTGGTGGAAACCATTCCCGGCAAGAGCTGCATGGCGATTGAAATCCCGAACCCTAAACGGCAGGTGGTGTGCCTTACAGAAATTCTCGGTTCTCAGGTATACGCCGACATGGCTTCGCCGCTGGCTATCGCGATGGGCAAGGACATTTCCGGCAAGCCGGTGGTGGCCGACCTCGCCAAGATGCCGCACGTGCTGGTCGCGGGTACGACCGGCTCGGGGAAATCGGTCGCGATCAACGCAATGATCCTGAGCCTGGTGTACAAGGCCGACGCAAGCAAGGTGAGGCTGATTCTGGTCGACCCCAAGATGCTGGAATTGTCGGTCTACGAAGGCATTCCGCATTTGCTGGCGCCGGTCGTCACCGACATGCGCCAGGCGGCAAGTGCGCTCAACTGGTGCGTGGCGGAAATGGAAAAGCGCTACCGCCTGATGTCCACACTGGGCGTGCGTAACCTGGCAGGCTACAACCAGAAGGTGCACGACGCCGAGAAGTCCGGCAACAAGCTGACCAACCCGTTCACGATTACACCGGACAATCCTGAGCCGCTGGAAGAAATGCCGCTGATCGTCGTCGTGATCGACGAACTGGCCGACATGATGATGGTGGTCGGCAAGAAGGTGGAAGAACTAATCGCCCGGCTTGCGCAGAAGGCACGTGCCTCCGGCATCCACCTGGTGCTGGCGACGCAGCGTCCGTCGGTGGACGTGATCACCGGCCTGATCAAGGCCAACATCCCCACCCGTGTCGCCTTCCAGGTGTCGAGCAAGATCGACTCGCGCACGATTCTCGATTCGATGGGCGCCGAAGCGCTGCTGGGGCAGGGCGACATGCTGTATCAGCCGCCGGGCACCGGCTATCCGCAACGCGTGCATGGCGCATTCGTTAGCGACCAGGAAGTGCATCGCGTGGTGGAATATCTCAAGTCGCTGGGCGAACCGGATTATATCGAAGGCATTCTCACTGGCGATTCCGAGCAGGGCGAAGGCGGCGAGGGCAGCATGATGGGCGAGGGCGGCGGCGAGGCTGATCCGCTTTACGACCAGGCGGTTGCCATCGTGCTCAAGTCGCGTCGCGCATCCATTTCGGCAGTGCAGCGTCATCTACGTATCGGCTACAACCGAGCCGCCCGCCTGATCGAGGAAATGGAACGCGCCGGCATCGTCTCGGCGATGCAGTCCAACGGCAACCGCGAAGTCCTGGCGCCGGCAGGCGATTAAGAACCTGGACCTGACTTCGGTTGTCGCAATTACTTATTCTTTCGAAAGCTATTTATGCGTTTCTTCGTATTTTCCATTTTGGCGGTCCTGTCGTCGGCAGCCTTTGCCGATGAGGTGCAGGTCCTCAAGTCGTTTTTCCAGAACTCAACCTCGATGCGTGCAAGATTCCAGCAGACGGTTGTCGATAACCTGGGCCGCAAGGTGCAGGAAGTCACCGGCAACATGCAGTTGCAGCGTCCGGGTAAATTCCGCTGGGATTACGACAAGCCGTATGTGCAACAGATCGTCGGCGACGGCAAAAAGGTCTGGCTGTACGATCCCGATCTCAACCAGGTGACGGTGCGCCCACTGGACAAGGTACTGGGTTCCAGCCCTGCTGCGTTGCTCGCCGGCAGCAAGGATATCGACAAGACCTTCGAACTCAAGGACGTGGGCAAGCAGGGCGATTTGAACTGGGTGGAAGCGATCCCGAAGGAAAAGGAAAGCGGTTTCGACAAGGTGATGCTCGGCTTCAAGGGCAGCATGCTGCAAGAGATGGAGATGCGCGACAGCTTCGGCCAGATCACCGTGATCGAGTTCAGCAAGCAGGAAATCAATCCCAAGCTGGATGCAAAGAATTTCCGCTTCGTGCCGCCCGAAGGCGCGGACGTGCTGAGCGAGTAATGCCTACTGGGCACCGGACTGCTTCAGCCAGCGGCGCCACATCGTTTCAAAGACCTGCTCCAGATTGCGCACCGTTTTCTCCGGTGTAAACAGCGGGGCGGAATCACGATTAGCCAGCAGCTTCTTGCGAATGTCCCTCAGTCGTTCGCGATTCGAGGCAAGGTCTAATGCCAGATGTTCGTATTCTTCCAGGGATGAGGTAATCAACTCCGGCATGCCGATGGCATGCAGCAGGCTCGCGCCCAACCGGGAAGACCAGTGCGGCCCGGCGCAGGTCAGCACGGGTAACCCTTGCCACAAGGCATCCGCGGCAATCGTATGCGCGTTATGCCAGCGCGTATCCAGGAACAGATCGGCAAGCTGAAAACTCGACAGATAGCGTTCGCGCGACATATAGGGTGCAAATACCACGCGCTCGGCTTCAACGCCGTGACGCTCAGCCTCGCGCCTGAGGTTGTTTCTTTCGATGGGGTGCCTGGACACCAGCCACAGAACGCTGTCGGGAACCCGCTGCAAAAGTTTCAGCCAGACCGCGAATATGGTGGGCTCGATTTTGTAACTGGCGTTGAAGCAACAGAATACGAATCCTGATTCCGGAAGCCCGGCATCGATACGCCTGAGGGCGGTCGGAGCATTGGGGGTGTTCGTATCGTAAGGGCAGTACGTATCCGGAAGCAGCATCAGCGGCTCCGACACATAGTGCTGGTATGTTTCCGGGCAGACCACGGGGTCGGCAATCACCTGGTCCAGGAAATCCGCGCCCAGCGTGCCCGGATAGCCCAGGAAATGGGCCTGAACCGGCGCGGGACGCAATGCGAACAGCTCAAGATTCGTATCCCGGGTGTAGCCCGCCATGTCGATCAGGATGTCGATCCGGTCGGCATGGATGCGGCGCGCTGCCGATACGGCATCCATCCCGGAAAGGTCGTGCCAGTAATCGCATGATGCCGCAATCTCCTTCTGCATGGCATCTTCGGGTACATTCCGCAGCGAGTAGCAGTGAATGTCGAAGCGCGATCGGTCATGCAGCCGGTAAAGCGGCTTGCTCAGATGGCCGACCGGGTGGTCGCGAAAATCCGGCGACACGTAGCCGATACGGATGCGCCCGGCCGGGCGGGGCGGGTGTTGAAACGACGGCAGTCCACGGGCGCGGGCAGTTTCCTCGACGCGTTGGGAGATCTGCTGCATCGCCTTGAGCCGCACTTCGGGTGGAAGCGGCATCGAAAGCAGCGGCTGGGGCAGCCGTTTGTCGTGCAGCCGGCTTCCATGCGGGAGGCCTTTTTCGATGAAGTCCTGCAGTATACGCAGGAAGGTATCCCTGTAGCGCCACTCGCAGTCGTCCTGCGCCTTGAGGTTGGCCGCCAGGAAAAGACTGCTCGTTAGGTGTGCCGGCTCCGCAAAGCGCGCGATGTCGCCAGGCGTTTGTTCCTTTCCCCTGTCGGGAAGTAGTTCGGACAAGATGCCGGGAGCAAAATCGCGCGCACGGGAAAGCGCTTCGCGGGCCGGTTCGAACCGACTCAGGCAGGCCAGGGCAACTCCGCGTTTCATGTGCAGTCCGGCATGCCGTGGCGCATGGGTGAGGCCGGTATCGCAGATTTCGAGTGCTGCTTCGTATTCATGCAGCAGAAGCTGTGAGTCTGCAAGATTGTAGTAGGCAGCTGGCAGCCTCGGGTGCGTTGCAACGAAGATCCGGTTGTGGGCGAGCGCTTCTTCCAGACGTTGCATCCCGGCCAGAAGCGCGCCTTTGTTCATCAGGGCGTTGATGTGGCGCGGGTCGAGTGCCAGCGTGCGATCAAAGCAGTGCAGCGCCTCATCCGGGCGACCGAGGTTTTGCAGGGCAGTGCCGAGGTTTGCGACGGTGGAGGCGTCATTCGGCGCGAGTGCGGCGGCTTTTTCGCAAGCCGTCAGCGTTTCCTGCCGGCGTCCGGTTTCGAAGCTGATCGCTGCTCTGGCTTGCCATGCCTGAAGATGATCCGGTGCGAGACCGAGCGCCCGGTCGAGCGCTTCGAGTGCGCCGTCATGGCGCCGTTGCATGTGACGGGAAACGCCTAGTAAAAACCACCCGTGCGCATGTCCGGGAAAACGCTGCACGCATTGCGTTGCCTCGTGCTCCGCTGCTGCCGCGGCTCCCCGGTTCAGGAGACCGGCGATCTTGTCAAGGCTGGCTTGGGCTTCGATCACGGACATACCGCACAATCATACCGGAGGCGCGATGTATGAACCTGTTGAACAAATTCTAAGGCGACAGGCTGGTTTGCTCGAATACTGCACTTCCTGATGCCGAGCCTTGCGAGTCTGAAAAGGTATAACTGATCCCCGCTTGCGATGCGTTGCTGCCAAAGAATGCCCCGGTCGCTTCAAAGCTGCCCGCTGACAGGAAACCATACGTAACGCTGGGGTAGTTCGCACTGATACTGAAATTGCTCCCGGAAATTGAGCCGCCCGCATTCGAGACACCTGTCGTGCCGATGGAGGGTATGGAAGTCACGGTCATGTTGAAGTTGTTGATAAGCCCTTGACCAAAGTCCGCTTCAAAAGTGCCTGAGGCTCCGGAGAGGGTGCTGCTCACCAAACTGTACTGTCCTACCAGACTGTTCGCCACCAGGTAATTCATGCTGGAAGTGGAGGTGGAAATACAGCCGCCGACCAGCTCGCATGCAATCCCGTCTGGCCTGGTGTCCTGGCCGATGACGTAGGAATTCTGATCCGGCCACTCCCAGTGGATGTCCTGACGGAACACGACCGGCGTACCCCAGGCCGGGCCGGCTGCGTTGACTCGCGGCTCGTCGTTGGTATAGCGCGGGGGCGAGTCGGGGCTGTCGACAGTGCCGGACTGGCCATTGTAGAGCACGATGTCGCCGGCGGCGTTGACGATGTAAACCGCACCGTCGCCGACTTTGACGATCAGCTTCTCATCCATCGTCGCGAGGAACTCCGTGCCGCGGATGCCGATGGTGGCGACCGGGGTGTTGACCAGGTAGGTCTTCTTGTTGGTATGCCCGATAGCGCCGGTCACGGCCCGAAGGCCGCCTTTCACGAGGCCGAAGAAGCCTTTCTCGGTGCCGTCTGCCTTGCCGGAGTAGTTGTATTCGTTGACCTTGAATTCGGTGTTCGGCGTCAGGGAGATGAAGCCACCGTCGATAAAACGTACCTGGGCGCGGCCGTCGCCGGTCTGGATGGTGTCGCCGGCATCGATGTCCGCGCCTTTAGCCAAGGGGCGGGAACGTCCATCCTGGCCGATGGCGGCTACGTTGCCGACAACGAATTCAACCTTGCCGGCAGCGGCGAGGGCCGACATCGGATAGTAGGCGGAGATCAGTGCGAGCAGCAGGGCGCGCGGAGCGAGGCGATGGTGTTGTACGTTAGACATGCCGTTCCTCTCTTACCACTCGAAGTCGTGGCGGAATGTGACCGAAAGCATCCAGCGGTCGTAGTCGGTGATGGGAATGTTCGAGTCGTTGTTCAGGTAGCTCAGCTGGGGCTTGATCTGCCACAGCGGTATCGGCAGCAGGCGCGCGCCCACCGAGAACTCATACTGACGATCTTCCTGCGAGCGGGTGAAGAAGGGTTTGGTCCCGCCGTAGTCGCGGTTTTCGTAATTCGCCGTTGCGAACAGGACGGTTTTCGGGTTCCAGGTGATCTGGCCGCCGGTACGGATGCCGTAGAAATCGTGGCCCATGTCGGGGCGGTCGGAGGCGCGCTCGTCCTCCTCGCCTGCGTAGGCATTCACGAACAGCACTGGCGAGAGGTCGCCAAAGAAGGCGTGTCCGAAGCCCAGGCCGATCAATCGGCGGTCGGCATTGCGGATTTCGGTGGAGGGGTAGTCGAGGCGCAGCGTTTGGCCGAACACGGAAACCTGGTTGCGGTCGTCAAGGTTGTGCTGCCATTGCCCGGCGACGCCGTAGCTATGACGGTAACGCTCGCCGTCGAGACGGAAAGTGCCGTCCTGCAGTGCTACGGAGACGGTGTTAGGCCCGAGCTTGTGGGCGAGGCCGAGGTTGAAGTCGATATTGCTGGTATCGAAGACGTCCTCGGACCAGTTATGGCGTTGGGTGCCGCTGACACCGCCGAACAGCGAAAGGCTGCGGCTGAAGGGATAATGGAAGCTGGCGCCGCCGCCAAGCGCCATGAAGTTGTCGGAATCTTCCGCCGTCGTGCCTGACAGCGTAACCGGCAGCGGCAGTCCGTTGAAATTGACGATCAGCGTCTGCGCGCTGGGGGCGCCGTTGATATTGCTGTCGTGGCCCCAGGTGGCTTCTAGATATGCGTTGAAGCGCGTTGCATCGCCGAGCGCGCGATCAATGGCCGACATGTAGCGGTCTATCGTCTTGAGCGCGTCCTCCGGCGGGGCTTGTTCCTGGATGTTCTTGAATTCCTCGCGTGCCGATTCGTTTTCGCCAAGCATGAAGTGAGCTCGCGCAATAGCCACGCGACCCGCGACATGGTTGGGCTGCACGGCCAGCAGGCGTTCGAGCGCAAAGATGCCGTGTACGGCCTTCCCGCTTTCTATGGCTGAAAGGCCAAGCAGATAATCGTATTCAGGAGTACCGGCCTGTTCGCTTTCACTCGGTGCCAGCAGCGCGTAGGCTTCCTTCGCCTTGCCGCTGCGGATCAGTGCTTCCGCTTCGGAGAGGGTGCTGTCTGCTGCCAGGGCGGGGGTTGCATTGAGGAATACCAGTACGGATAAAAGCGCGCCAATTGCCGCAATACTCGTTTTTGGACGAGACATTGCATTCTCCCTAGATTATTTGCGGATCATGGTGTCTTAAAGATGCATCCTAGTCAACACCAGGATTATGCATATTAGGTATATTAAAAATACCTAATATTCAATGGGCTAGGAGATGGTGCCTTGCGTTGACAGGGGCATGCATCGGTCGCAAAGCGAATTGGTTCTATAATGCCCCGTCTATGACCGATCTTTTCGCAAACAGAGAGCCTCACGCCCCATTGGCTGAGCGCCTGCGTCCCAAAACGCTGGACGAGGTCGTCGGGCAGAGTCATCTGCTCGGACAGGGCAAACCGCTGCGGCTGGCCTTTACCTCCGGCAAGCTGCCGTCGATGATCCTATGGGGGCCGCCGGGAGTGGGGAAAACCACATTGGCCCGGCTGATTGCCCAGACCGCCGATGCCGAATTCATCCCGCTGTCTGCCGTGCTGTCCGGCGTGAAGGACATCCGAGAGGCGGTCGAGCGCGCGCAGCACAGCTTGCAGCAGTCCGGTCGCCGAACCATTTTATTTGTCGATGAAGTTCACCGTTTCAACAAGTCGCAGCAGGATGCTTTCCTGCCGTATGTGGAAAGCGGCTTGTTCACCTTTATAGGCGCGACCACCGAAAACCCGTCATTCGAGGTCAATAGCGCCTTGCTGTCGCGGGCGCAGGTGTTTGTACTGCAAGCGCTATCGGAGCCGGAACTGGGCGTGCTGTTCGACCGTGCGATGCAACTGGAGTCGGGCGGCCTGGCGACGACGCAGGAAGTGCGCGAGCAGGTGCTGGCCTATGCCGACGGCGACGCGCGCCGCTTGCTGAATTTCCTCGAACAGTTGTTCAACGCTGCCCATTCGGCGCAGGTCAACGACATCGACGAGGAATTCCTCAATAGTACGCTGTCCTCCAAGCTGCGCCGGTTCGATAAGGGAGGTGAAGCGTTCTACGATCAGATTTCCGCGCTGCACAAATCCGTACGCGGCTCCAGTCCGGACGCGGCACTGTATTGGTTTTTACGCATGCTGGACGGCGGTGCCGATCCGCTGTATCTGGGTCGGCGCATCGTACGCATGGCCATCGAAGACATTGGTTTGGCCGATCCGCGCGCGACCGAGATTGCCTCTGCCGCTTGCGAAATCTACGAGCGGCTCGGTACTCCCGAAGGCGAATTGGCGCTGTCCAACGCGGTGCTTTACCTTGCTGTAGCGCCCAAGAGCAATGCGGCTTATATGGCTTACAACAAGGCCAAGGCCTTCGTCGCGCAGGACAAGTCGCGCAATGTTCCGCTGCATTTGCGCAACGCGCCGACCAAGCTGATGAAGGATCTGAATTACGGCAAGGAATACCGCTATGCACACGATGAGCCGGAAGCCTATGCGGCCGGTGAGCAGTATTTCCCAGACGAAATGGCGCCGATGCGGTTTTACGAGCCCACGCCGCGCGGCCTGGAAGGTAAAATAAGCGAAAAGCTGGCGCATCTGCGCGAGCTCGACAGGAAAGCTAAAAAATAATCGGAGTTTCAATTGCTCGACATTCAACTGCTCAGAACCGATCTTGATACGGTTACCGCCCGTCTCGCCAGCCGAGGCTATACCCTGGATGCTGCTGCCTTCCTTGCGCTGGAAGCGCAGCGCAAGGAAGTGCAAACCCGCACGCAGGATTTGCAGGCCAAGCGCAACGCGACCTCCAAGCAGATCGGCATCGCCAAATCCAGGGGCGAGGATACTTCCGCGATTCTGGCCGAAGTGGCGACGCTGGGTGACGAGCTGAAGGCGGCCGAGGAAAAGCTGGCGGTGATCCAGGCGCAGATGCTGGACTTTCTGCAAAATGTGCCCAACTTGCCGCATGAGTCCGTTCCTGTGGGCAAATCGGAAACGGATAATGTCGAGGTACGTAAAGTCGGCGTGCCGCGCGCATTCGACTTTGACGTCAAGGACCACGTCGACGTCGGCAGCGCTTTCGGGCTGGATTTCGACACCGGGGCCAAGCTGGCCGGTGCGCGTTTCACGTTTATGCGTGGGCAGATGGCCAGGCTGCATCGCGCGCTCGCCCAGTTCATGCTGGACGTGCAGACTTCCGAGCATGGTTACACTGAGTGCTACACGCCTTACATCGTCAATGCCGAAACCCTGCGCGGTACAGGCCAATTACCCAAGTTCGAGGCCGACCTGTTCGCAGCTAAAAAGGGCGGACAAGAAGGCGAGGGCGAGGCTCTTTATCTGATCCCGACTTCCGAAGTGACGCTTACCAATACCGTGCGCGACGAAATCGTGGCAGCTGAGGATCTACCTATCAAGCTCACCGGCCATACGCCGTGCTTCCGTTCAGAAGCTGGCTCCTATGGCCGTGACACGCGCGGCATGATTCGCCAGCACCAGTTCGACAAGGTCGAGATGGTGCAGATCGTGCATCCCGAAAAAAGCTATGAAGCGCTGGAGGAAATGGTCGGTCACGCCGAAGCCATCCTGCAGAAGCTCGACTTGCCCTACCGCGTCATGTCGCTCTGCACCGGCGACATGGGTTTCGGTGCGGCCAAGACCTACGACCTCGAAGTCTGGCTGCCGGCGCAGAATGCCTATCGTGAAATTTCTTCGATTTCCAATTGCGAGGCCTTCCAGGCGCGCCGCATGCAGGCGCGTTTCCGCAGCGGCCAGGGTAAGCCGGAACTGCTGCACACGCTGAATGGCTCTGGCCTGGCTGTGGGCCGCACGTTGGTGGCGGTATTGGAGAACTATCAGAACGCCGATGGTAGCGTGACCATTCCCGAGGTTTTGCGGCCTTATATGGGCGGGCTGGAAAAGCTCGCCTGATCATGCACTGACATGCGCCTCCCGGAAATCAAGTTCACCAACCTGATCGGACTTTCCGGGGTCTCTTCGCACGAAACGCCCGAGGCGCGGGAGTGGGGGCGACGGCTGGAATGGCCGATGCTGCTGGTGGCGATGTGGATTCCGGTGCAGTGGTATCTGGTTGAAACCTCTCTCATTTCCTCCCTGGTCAGTCACTGGTTCGACTGGCTGGTGTGGCTGTTTTTCATCGGTGAAACCGTGATCCTGACTTTCCTGGTGAGGGGCAAGACGCACTACCTGATGACCAATTGGATGAACATGGTGATTATTTTTGCCGGTTTCCCTATCGTCTGGAACAACACTCCGCTGGTCGGCGCACTTCGCAATCTGCGTTTGTTGCTGGTGCTGGTTCTGGTAATGGGACTGTCCAAGACCTTGCGCCGATTCCTGATGCGCAATCGATTGGGAACTACGCTAGCCATCGCTCTTGTCGTGGTGGTGCTTTCCGGCATTCTGGTCACGCGTATCGAGCCACGAATGGGCACGATCTCGGACGGCATCTGGTGGGCATGGGTGACGGTATTTACCGTCGGTTATGGCGATATTGCGCCGCAAACACCGACAGGCAGGCTGTTTGGCGGATTGCTTATCCTGTTTGGCGTTGGTCTGATTTCATTGCTGACCGCCAACCTGGCGGCTTTCCTGATCGGCAGCGAAGTGGAAAAGGTGGAGCAGGAGGAACATAAGACCGACAAACTGCTGCAGCAGATTCTCGAGCGTTTGGATCAGTTGGAAGCGCAGCCGCGTCAACAGGCAGACAAGCAGGCCGGCTCTGCCCCGAACGACAGCGCGAAGTAGCGCCGCCGTTGAAAATCAGTGATGGCGGCGTGTCTTGCTGCCTTTTCCCATCCGCATCATCACATGCTCCACCATGCCGCGTGCCAGCTCGTGCTCGCCCATGAAAATCTTGCCGATATTTTCTTTGGCCAGCAGCTTGGCTTCTTCGTCACTATGGGTACGCACTACTACTTCGATATTCGGGTTCAGCAAACGCGCTGTTTCGACCATCTTGCGTGCAGCAAAAGTATCCGGCGTGGCGATTACCAGCATGCCCGCGCGCGCGATATGGGCCTGGATCAGCACAGCGGGATCAGAAGCGTCGCCCGAGACGGCTGGAATCTCATGCGCGCGCAAGGTCTCGACGATGCCCCGGTTTTGTTCGGCAACCACGTAGGGAATGCCCTGCTCGTTCAACGTCTCGGCAATGCGTTGTCCGACGCGACCGTAACCGACCAGCACTACCTGTCCGGTGAGTAATGCCTGATCGGTCGACATTGGCAATTGTGATAGCGGATCGTCGCTGAGTTCCAGGCGACGCGCCAGTGACGAGCGCGAACGAATCCAGACCTGAGCCGGCTCAATGGCCGCGAAGGCCAGGGTATTGAGCGCTATCGAGATCAGCGCCCCGGAAAGTATCAGGCTCTGGCCTTCGGTTCCCAGCAACCCAAGGCTGACGCCCACACCCGCAAGGATGAACGAGAACTCACCAATTTGAGCGAGGCTGGCGCCGACCGTCAGGGCAGTATTGAGTGGGTAGCGGAATGCCAAAACCAATGCAATTGCCGCGAGCGTTTTGCCGAACATGATGATGGCGGCGACGATCAGCACCTTCATGGGCTCGTCGATAACCACCTGCGGCTCGAACAGCATGCCGACCGAGACGAAGAACAATACCGAGAACGCGTCGCGTAAAGGCAGGGACTCATCGGCGGCGCGATGGCTGAATTCCGATTCGCGCATCATCATGCCGGCGAAGAAGGCCCCCAGCGCGAACGAAACGCCGAACAGCTGGGCCGAACCGTAAGCCACGACCACCGCCGCTGCGACGACGCACAGCGTGAACAGTTCGCGCGAACCGGTGCGCGCCACTTGCCACAATAGCCGCGGAAATAATCGCCGGCCGACTACCAGCATCAGGACGATGAACGTTGCCACCTTGGCCAGGGTGATGCCGAGCGTGATCCATACTTCGCTGTCCCATGCACTACGCTGTGCAGCATCGGTGGAGTTGCCAAGCAGGCCAGCGAGCACGGGCAACAATACCAGTACCAGCACCATGACCAGATCTTCGACGATCAGCCAGCCAACGGCGATGCGGCCGTTGATCGAATCAAGCACGCCACGCGCTTCCAGTGCCCGCAGCAGTACGACCGTGCTGGCGACCGACAGTGATAGCCCGAACACCAGTGACGCGCCGATATCCCAGCCCCAGTATGTTGCGGTTGCCATGCCCAGAATGGTTGCTACCAGGATTTGTACAATGGCGCCGGGGACGGCTATGCGCTTGACTGCCAGCAGGTCGTCCAGCGAAAAATGCAGGCCCACACCGAACATCAGCAGCATTACGCCGATTTCCGCAAGTTGGCTCGCCAGTTCCATATCGGCGACGAAACCGGGCGTGGTCGGACCGATCAGGATGCCTGCTACAAGGTAGCCGACAAGCGGAGGCATGCGCAGTTTCGAGGCGATGAATCCCAATGCCATGGCCAAGCCAAGCGCGGCGGCAATCGTGGAGATCAGGCTGACTTCATGCGGCATTCAATAATCTTTCGGTAAGAAGATCTAGCGAGCGGGCTGCGAGAGCCAGGTAGAGTCGATCAACTCGAATCCGGGCAATATCGGGACATGCTTCTGTTCGTATTTTTCCAGGATGCGGTGATACGTGCGAATGGATTCGACGAAGTGTACCGGCGCGCCACCGCGTGCGTAGCCATATTGCAGCGTCGAGAAATACTCTTCCCGGGTCAGCAGCGGCAGGGTTTTTTTTACATCTGCCCAGGCATCGGGATTCAGCTTCATGCGTTGCGCCAAGACGCGCGCGTCTTCGAGATGGGCGTAGCCGATGTTGTAAGCGGCGAGCGCCAGCCAGGTACGATCTGGCTCGGGCACGCGTTCAGGAATCGTTTCTTTCAATACGACTACATAGCGCGAGCCGGCCATGATGCTTTGTACTGGGTCCAGCCGGTTGGTGACACCCATGCGATCGGCCGTTTCCTCGGTAAGCATCATCATGCCCCGCACATTGGTAGGAGAGGTCGCGAAAGGATCCCAGTGCGATTCCTGGTAACTGATTGCCGCCAGCAAACGCCAGTCGACGCCAGTGATTTCCCCGGCCTGCCGGAACAGGTCGAGGTATTTCGGCAACACTGCGCGCAGCTTGATCAGGAAGCCGGTTACATCCATTGGATTGACGCGCTCCGAGTGGCCATAGTAGCGGTCAAGCAGGATGCGCAGCGTGCCGTCCTTCTTGATGCGCGCGAAGAATTTCTGCGCCTGCTGGTACAGCCACTCGTCGCCGTTCTTGCGGAAGGCCCACGCCAGTTCGTCTTTCTTGCCGAAATTGAGCCCGGCGCCCAGGTTGGGATAGTAGTTCTGGACCATCGCCACCAGATGCGAGTCGGCGATGGTGTAGTCCAGCGTGCCGTCGGCAACGCGTTCAAGCAGCTCCTCACTATTGACGCGCTGCTCTTCGGCCCAACGCAACCCGGGGACTTTTATTGCCACTTCGTTCAGCCGTTCGGCGTAGCTGGTCCCGGTGGGGATGGCAATGCTAGCGCCGGCCAGGTCACTTGCCTTTTGGGGCGCGTTACCTTTTTCCTTGTTGAACACCACCTGCTGCTGGACAGTTTGATAAGGCGGGCCGAAGCGTACCAAGTGCTGGCGCGGGCGGGTGATGCTGAGATTGGCTGCGGCGATATGCGCCTTGCCTTTGATCAGGGTCGGAATGACTTGCGACACATTCTCGACGAGCACGATCTTCAGCCGGACTTCTTCCCCGAGTTCGGCGCTCAGATCCTGCGCGAACAGCTTGGCCAGATCGTACTCGAACCCGGCGAACTCCTTCTGGCCGTTGACGTAATAAGTCGCTGGACCGTTATGGGTGACTACCACCAACTCCCGATTTTCCTTGACGGATGGCAGAGGTTTTGGCGGTTTCTGGCAGCCGCCCAGCAGAAGCAGAATGAATAAGATCGCCAAGGAACGCATAGCCGAAGTTTCCCGAAGTTGGCTGGCTTTGTCCAGAGACGTATTGCGATGGCTTATGCTAGAATTCGCCCTCGCCGCGGAGAGGTGGCAGAGTGGTCGAATGCGCCGGACTCGAAATCCGGTATAGCGGTCTCCGTTATCGAGGGTTCGAATCCCTCCCTCTCCGCCAACGTTGTAGTTCAACCATCCGATATCAACCATCGGAAATGGGAGGTGAACGCAATGATTGGTAGAAGCCGTGAACATCCTGTTAATCGATGATCACGCCCTGTTTCGGGAGGGGTTGTCGCTTATTCTTGAGCGTCTGGATTCCCCCCTCGTTACTCTTCAGGCGCGTACCATTCGCGATGCGCTTGCTTATGTTTCCCATCCCGATGAGGTCCATCTGCTCCTGATGGATTTTTATATTTCCGATGCCGACGGCTTGCAGGGTTTGGTAAAACTCCGACAAGCCTTCCCTTCTTCTGCCATTGTCCTGGTTTCCGCTTCGCACGATCTGGGTCTGATACGCGAAGCAATCCTGTTGGGAGCCCGCGGTTTCATACACAAATCCGCTGCCGTTGAAGTCATGCTGGCGGGGTTGAGTAATGCGCTGGCGGGACGCGACTGCTTTATCTACCCGGAAGATTTGCACCCGCCTCGGCCTGCTAGACACCTGACCCCGCGTCAGCGCGAAGTGTTGGCGCAACTATGCCTGGGCAAATCCAACAAGGACATCGGCAGAGCGCTTCTACTCAGCGAAAACACCGTACGGATCCATCTGGCCGATATTTTTCGTATCCTGGGGGTAACCTCCAGAACCGAGGCGATAGTCCTGGCAAAAAGCGGGTTGTTGTTTGATCGGGACGAGCTTTATCGGCAGTCGAATTAACCCTTATCGCCCAAATGGCTTTTGCTTGAAAAGCCATATACCTCAATCAGACTAGTCTTTTTGTGTTATGGCGCTACCTTATTGAAAATTCTATGATTTTCCTCACGCTTCACAGCTTGCGGTGCAGTGAGAGTAGTTCATTGGTTTTAACTAATTTTCAGTAAGGGGAATATCATGAACAGAATGACGGTTGGATTAGGAGCTGCTGTTCTTGCCCTGCTTTCACAGGGCGCAGTGGCGGGGTGTGGGGATGTTTCGCGTGCACAATTCGAAGCGGCGGCGAATACCGCTGCGGTCGAAACCGATAGCTTCGGTTTCGGTCTGCCGATGTGGGCCACGATGGTGGATGAGACGGGCAAGGTATGCCATGTGTACTCCACTGATAGCGGCGCGGCGAATACCGGGGCGGCATCCGGTAACAAGGCATGGTTGGGAAGCCGCGTGATTTCGGCGCAAAAAGCCAATACGGCCAATGCCTTCAGTCTGGATAACCTGGCGATATCCACCGGTGCGATTTCAGTGGCGGTTTACCCGGGCGGCAGTTTATATGGACTGCAACATAGCAATCCGGTCGATGCATCGCGGGCTTATGGCGGCAGTCCGGTCACTTATGGCACGGCTGACGATTTCTTGAAGAACAAGCGGTTCGGCGGCATCAACGTGTTTGGCGGTGGTGTGCCTCTGTATGGCTCGAACGGCGTAAAAGTGGGCGGTCTTGGTGCTTCCGGCGATACTTCCTGCCGCGACCATGCCTTTGCCTATCGTATGCGCATTGCACTGGGGCTGAACAATCAGCCGAATGACGATGGTCTGGCTTTTGTTGCCGTTCCTGCAGCTTTGTTCCAACAGCCTGCATGCGGAGTCAGTGATCCTACCGTTAGCGCCTACAATTCCGGCCCCACCGATTTCGGTGCTCGTTAAGCCATGTGAAAAATATAGCCCCCGCTAAACACGGGGGCTTTTTTCTGCCACAATGGATCGGTCAGGGCATCCCTAACGAAGTCTGGAGTTTACGATATGCATCGTCAGTCCGGGTTTACGCTTCTTGAGTTGCTTGTCGTGATGGTCATCATTGGCCTGCTGGTGGGTTATGTAGGACCGCGTTATTTTTCCCAGGTAGGAAAATCCGAAATCAAGGCCGCGCGGGCGCAGATCAATGCGCTTGAAAAAGCACTCGATATGTACCGGCTGGACACCGGCCATTATCCCTCCAGTGAATCCGGCCTCAAGGCCCTGAACGAGCAGCCCGCCAACGAGACGCGCTGGGCCGGCCCGTATCTCAGCAAGGGCATTCCGTCGGACCCCTGGGGGAATGCCTATCTTTACCGCATACCGGGCGCTAACGGTGCCGAGTACGATCTTTACTCGTACGGCAATGATGGCAAGGCCGGTGGTTCCGGCGAAGCCGCCGATATTTCCTCCCGCGATTCCGCGCCTGCCGGCAATGGATAATCCATGCGCTATCACGTCAAAGCCCTGAACAAGGATGGCGCCGTATTAGCGCTGACGCTGGATGCGGCGAGTGTCCAGGATGCCCAGCAGATCGCATCGGGGCAGGGGCTTTCGGTATTGAGCGCTCAAACCGAGCGCAATGTTTTCGCAAGACTGCTCGGAAGCCGTTCCAGTTTTCCGCTCTCGCTGTTCTGTCAGGAACTCAAGGTGCTGCTGGCAGCCGGGATCACCCTGGTCGATGCATTGGATACGCTGGCCGAGCGCGAGCAGAAATCACGCATGGGGATCGTGCTGGAGCGTTTGGTCAGTCTTCTGCGCGAGGGTCGTACTTTGGCGGATGCCATGGAGCGTATACCCGAAGCCTTTCCTCCGCTGTTTTCCGCTTCCGTTCGCGCCAGCGAGACCTCGGGTGAAATCGTCGAAGCGCTTGGGCGCTACCTGGCGTATCAGGGGCAGGTGGACGCCATTCGCAAGAAGGTCGTCAGCGCTTCGGTGTATCCGGCGATGATCATCATCTTCGGCAGCCTGGTGCTGCTTTTCATGCTGGGCTATGTCGTGCCGCGGTTCAGTGCCATTTATGTCGACCGCGGTGATGCAGTGTCGTTTGCCTCGCGCATGCTGCTGCAATGGGGAGGATTCGTTTCCGCCCATGGTTACGAGATAGCCGCTTATGCCGGGGCCGGGCTGGTTGCATTGGGATTCTGGCTGCGCCAGGCGAGTGTCCGCGCTTGGCTGTTGACTTGCTTGCGCAGGATTCCGGCGATAGGCCGCATCTTGCAGATTTTCTTTCTGGCGCGGCTGTACCGGACATTGGGCATGCTGTTGCGCGGCGGCATTCCCGCCGTGAGCGCGCTGGAAATGGCGGCGGGGGTGCTTGAGCCCGGCTTGCGTTTCCGCCTGGAAGCGGCGCGCAACGCTATCCGCGAAGGGTTGCCGCTTTCCGAGGCTTTTTATCGACATGGATTGACGACGCCGGTGGCGATGCGGCTGCTGCGCGTGGCGGAACAGACCGGCAGCATGAGCGAAATGCTGGAAAGCGCCGCGGCCTTTCACGAAGAAGAACTGGCGCGCGCTGTGGATTTGTTCACGCGCCTCTTCGAACCGGCGCTGATGATGGTGATCGGTTTGCTGGTCGGCGCAGTGGTGTTGCTGATGTACATGCCGATCTTCGAACTGGCGGGAGCGGTCGGATGAGCAGCGTCATGGACGTACTGACCAAACTGCCGATGGCGCGCGACCTCGCGCGCCAGAACGGGCATCGCCTGATCGAAGCGCTGGAAGAAGTCAGCGGTTTAGCGGCGAACGAGTTCGTGGCGGCTTTGGGTGCCGCGTTGCGCTACCCCGTGCTGACGATGGAAGAGCTTTATCGGCTGGTGCCCGATTTCGAAACCATCGGTTTTTCCGAAGCTTCGCAGCGCGAATGTCTTGCTTTCCGCGACGAGAAAGGGGAGGCGGTCATCGTTTTTGCGGATGCGTTCTCGGAGAACTTGCCCCTGTGGGCACAAGGGCGGGCGCCGGGCGCCGCACGCTGGTGTCTGGCGCATCACGCCGATATTGCCGCTTACCTCTCGCGTTACGAAGATGGGCTGAAGGCGCTCGATGCAGCGCTTCCGTCGGGTGCATCCATCGGCGGCGGAGCGCGGGGAGAAGAACTCTCGCTGGTCTCGATTACCGAGAGCACCAGCCCGGTCGTCAAACTGGTGCATTCCACGCTGTATGACGCCCTCAAGGCCGAGGCCAGCGACATCCATCTCGAAACCACGGCCGCGGGGCTGACCATCAAATACCGTCTGGACGGCGTGCTGGTGCAGATCGGCAGCGTCGGCGAACCCGCCATGGCCAGCCAGATGATTTCCAGGATCAAGGTCATGTCGGAACTGGATATCTCCGAGCGGCGCGTGCCGCAGGACGGCCGGTTCCGGGTCGGGTTGCGCGGGCGCGACATCGATTTTCGCGTTTCCATCATGCCCAGCATCCATGGCGAGGATGCCGTCATCCGCATTCTGGACAAGCAGGCGCTGACCGATCATCTGCGCGGTCTGCGGCTGGATTATCTCGGCTTCGACGAGCAATCCATCGCCGAGATGCGGCAGGCGTTCCATGCACCGTACGGGATGATTCTCGTCACCGGCCCCACCGGCAGCGGCAAAACTACCACGTTGTATGCCGCGATTTCCGAGGTCAATAATGGCCAGGACAAGATCATCACCATTGAAGATCCGGTGGAGTACCAGTTATCCGGAGTGCTGCAGATTCCCGTCAACGAGAAAAAAGGCCTGACGTTCGCGCGCGGCTTGCGCTCCATCCTGCGTCACGATCCGGACAAGATCATGGTGGGGGAGATTCGCGACCCGGAAACCGCGCAGATTGCAGTGCAATCGGCCCTGACTGGCCACCTGGTATTTACCACGGTGCATGCCAACAATGTGTTTGACGTGATCGGTCGCTTTCTCAATATGGAGGTCGATCCCTACAGTTTCGTTTCGGCGCTCAACGTCGTGCTGGCGCAGCGGCTGGTACGCCTCAACTGTCCGCAATGCTCCGCGGCGGACGTGCCTTCCGCGGAATTGCTGGCCGAGTCGCGGCTTTCACTGGAAGACGTGACTGGAATGCAATTTGCCCGCGGGCGCGGCTGTGGCGCCTGTCGCGGCACCGGCTACAAGGGGCGCAAGGCCGTGAGCGAAATACTGACGCTGAATGACGAGATCCGCGAAATGATCGTTTCGCGAGCGCCTATCCGTCACGTCAAGGAAGCCGCACGCCACGCGGGGACGCGTTATCTGCGCGAATCCGCACTGGAATTGGTACGGCGCGGCGAAACCACATTGCAGGAAATCAATCGTGTTACTGCCGTCGTTTGATACGTGCCATCTTTACCTTGCGCCGAATGTGGCGCGGTATGCCCTTCGTCGCGGCTGGGGCGGCAGGCCGGCAATCGCCGAGATTGAGCTTTCGGAGGAAACGCGGCTGGAAGCGCTTGCCCATGCCCTGGGTGCATCGCGTGCACCGGTCAGGCTGACCCTCTCAGGCCAATTCGCCCATGTGCTGTTGCTTCCATTCCAGGCCTCGCTCGAAACCGCTGCCGAATGGGAGGCCTATGCGCGTCACGCTTGTGTGTCCGTTTTCGGGGAAAAGCCAAACGGCTGGCGCATCCGGCTCTCCCGGCAAGGCTACGGTCAGCCGATTATCGCCGCCGCAGTGGAGGAAAGCCTGTATGCCGGGATCGAAACCGGGATGCAAAAGCAAGGGCGACGCCTGTTATCGGTGGAGCCCTATAGTGCGGATGTATTCGACCGCCACCGGCGCACGTTGGGCCGGGATTTCTGGTTGTTTGTCGCGGAGGCGGGCACCTGTACCTGCTGGCATGGGCAGGATGGCGTGATACGCAACGTACTTGCGCATCCGCTGGAAGTTGACTGGCGACGCAGCCTGGCCGCCTTTATTGCGCGGGAGCTGGCCAAAAAAGGGGATCCAAATCCTGCTCCTGTATTCCTCCATGCGCCCGAAACCGTGCATTTCAGGGATGAGGAATTGCCGGGACTCACGATCCGGCCATTGATGGACGACGCTGCCGGGGTGTTGCCATGAGACGCGTCTTGCCCCCGTTGCGGTTGAATTTTCATGAAAACAAGTCACGTAGGCGCAGGCTGAATGGCGTCTGGCTGATCTTGGCCGTGATATTCATCGCCGTACCGGTCATGCATTACCGGCAGATCGTGCAGGAAACGGCCCGGCTGGAGCAGGAATCGGCGGTGCTCGCGAATTCAATGGCGAACCCTGCCGTCATGGCTTCCTTGAAAGACGACGGAAGCAGCAAATTCATGCAGCATCTCAACGCGCCGTGGGAAACGCTGTTGAACGGCCTTGAAAACGCGGCGTACGACAAGGTCACATTGTTGACTATGCAGCCGAACCTGACGCGCGGGGAGGTGGTGTTGCTGGGCGAAGCGGCACGCTATGCCGACGTGCTGGACTATATCGAGCGGCTCAAGGCGCAACCCGGATTCATGCAGGCGTATCTCACCAACCACACGATTGCCGAGGATACGCCGGGCAAACCGGTCAGCTTTGCGATTACCTTGCAATGGGAGGCGGCCCCATGAAACGGATCGCCTGGGAGGCATCGCGCTTGCTGGAAGGTTCGGGCTGGTGGCTCGCGCCTATTGTCGCACTGCTTTTTGTCGCGGGGTACTACGTTCTTGCGATTTTTCCGGCGCTGGAACAACGCACGATAGCGCTCAATCGGCATGCCATGCTGGAGTCACATTCCGCTCGCAAGCCGGCAATGAGTGAGAAAAAAACGGCTGCCGACGGCATCGTATTCGCTTCGCTTCCATCGCATCGCACCTTGCCCCAGTGGCTCGCTACGATGTTCGCGACGGCGAAAGAGCTCGACGTGGTACTGGACGTGGGCGATTACCGCTATATCCGGAGCCGTGAGGAGCCTTACGGGCGCTATCAGATCGAATTGCCCGTCTATGCCGACTATGCCACGGTGCGCAGGTTTACCGCACGGCTGATGAACGACATGCCTTTTGCCGTGCTCGACGACATCCGCCTGACGCGCGATGACGTCGATAGCGACATCGTCGAGGCGCATCTGCGGCTCACGCTTTTTCTTTCGGAGCGCTGATGAACCAGGCGCAGATAAGCCGTCTTGCGATCTGGGGTGCGTTGCTGGTGACGCTATACCTCACTTTCGAAAGCGCACGCCAATCCGGGGATGTTCCCGCCGCGAGCGTCAGTGTTTCCGTACGGACTGCTCCCCGGGTCGCAGCGATGATGGTGCCTGCGCCGCAAGACTCTTCCACGCTGCCTGTGCGCCATTGGAATGAAGCGGCAGCCAACGATCCTTTTCAACCAATGGCCTGGTATGTACCGCCACGACCGCAAGCGGCCAGGCCGCCGCGCCCGCAGGCGCCTCCTGTACCGTACAAATATTTTGGCAAGATGCTGGAGGGCGACGTGCCGCACGCCTTTTTGCATCAGGGCGACAGGGTTATCGTGGTTGAGGTGGGCGATGTGCTGGCAAACAATTACCGGGTCGAGAGCATCGCACCCGAGACGGTGAGCCTCACCTATTTGCCGCTCGGTACGCGGCAGACAGTTCTCTTTGGCGAGAGCGAACCCGAGCTATCAACGGCGGAAGCGTCCGGGGACGAAACGGACGATGAGGCGACGCCGGAAAACAAGCCGGCAAAAGCCGCAACGGGACCCATCAACGTACAGGCAATACAAGAGATGGTGAGGCAATCGACGCTCAGGGTGAAAGAGAAAGGCGAAAATGCGAATAACGAATAAGAGGATGGCAATGGCCGTGGTGCTTGCGGGGTTGGCAAGTTGCACCACCTTGCCTTGGGAGAATCCGCCGCCCAAGGCAGGTGTTCCGCCCGGTTCCACGATTCCGCAGGCGGCTCCGGAAACGCCTGACCGCATGGCTTATCTCAAGGAGCGTGCGTCCAGGGTTCAGGAGCTTCAGGAAAGTGCCGAGCGCGCTTCGTTAGCCGGCGATCTCGACGAGGCCGAGCGATTGTTGAACGAGGTGCTGAGTATTGATGCGCAGAACAAGCGCGCTTTCACCGAACTCGACCGCATCGCCAATTTCCGGCGGCATCCCGGGATGGTGGAAGAGGCGCGCATGCTGCTCGAAAAAGGAGATGAATTCGCCGCCGAGAAGCGCGTGCGCCAGGTGCTGATGGAAAACCCGAAGAATCGCGATGCGTTGCAAATCTATATGGCAATCCTGAAAAAGCGGGAGGACAAGAAGGCTCTCGTGCCTGTCCTGAAAACGATGAGCAGCAAGCCGATCTCCCTGGAGTTCCGCGAAGCCAACCTCAAGATGGTGTTCGAAGCGCTTTCGCGGACTACCGGCATCAACTTTATCCTCGACAAGGATATCCGCAACGATCAGAAAACCACGGTCTTCATTAAGAGCGCGCCGTTGCAGGACGTCCTGGATTCACTGCTGTCGGCGAATCAGTTGCAAAAGAAGGTCATCAACGATGATACGGTGGTGATCTACCCCAATACGCCGCTCAAGGCCCGCGAGTATCAGGAACTGGTCATGCGGACGTTCTACCTCGCGAATGCGGATGTGAAGCAGACCGCCGGGTTGCTCAAGACCATGCTGCAAGTGAAGGACATCTTCACCGACGAGAAAATCAACCTCGTCGTCATCCGCGATACGCCGGACGTTATCCGCATGGCGGAACAGCTGGTGCTGGCGCAGGATATTGCCGATCCGGAAGTGGTGCTGGACGTGGAAATACTGGAAATCAACCGCAACAAGGCCACGGAACTGGGCATTAAGTATCCCAATCAGCTTTCGGTGCTGTCGGGCGACGAAGCGGTGCTCACAATGAATACGCTCAAAAATCTTTCCTCCAGTGAGATAGGGGTTACGCCCAATCCCGCACTTAACTTCAAGGATACGAACGGCGCCGCTAATCTGCTGGCGAACCCCAGCATACGTGTTCGCAATCGCGAAAAGGCTCGCATCCATATCGGCGACCGGATTCCCGTGATCACCTCCAACGTCTCTTCGACCGGGACTATTTCCGAGAGCGTGCAGTACGTGGATGTCGGCCTGAAGCTGGAAGTCGAGCCTTCGGTGAATATCGAGGATGATGTGGCGATACGCATCGGCCTGGATGTCGGCACATTGGGGCCTTCATTCACGACCGTGAACGGCTCTCGCGTGTTCCAGATCGGCACCCGCAACGCCAGTACGCTGTTGCGCCTGCATGACGGCGAAACCCAGATCCTGGCCGGCTTGATCAATGACCAGGATCGCAGCGATATCAGTAAATTGCCGGGTCTGGGAGATATTCCCTTGCTCGGGCGTTTGTTTTCCAATAAATCCAGCGAACGCACCAAGACCGACGTGATCCTGTCGATTACACCCCATGTCATTCGTAACCTGCCCGTGCAGACTGCAGCCAGTGCCGAGGTGGTGATAGGCACCGAAAGCAGCCTGGGAAGAGTGCCTACTTCCATACGAGGTGGTGTGCTCCCGGCCATGTTGGCACCTCTCCTGAACCGCCAGCCGCCGCAGCCGGCAGCGCCAGCGGATAATGCCGCGCCCGCGACCTCCGGCAAGGAAAAGGAAAATACCGATAACAATAATGGTGTGGGCTTGCCGAAGAGCCTGACTTATCCGCTGGGACAATAAGAGTATGAGGCGGGAACGCGGATTCACTTTTATCGAGCTGGTGATTACCGCGGCCATTCTCGGCGTTCTGGCCGCCGCCGCGATGCCGATGATCGAGTTATCCCTGCAACGCGCCAAGGAGCAGGAGTTACGGCTGTCCTTGCGCCAGATTCGCGAGGCGATCGATGCCTACAAGAAAGCCGTCGATGAAGGAAAAATCGCCCGGCAAGCGGACGAAAGTGGCTATCCAAGACGTCTGGAAGAACTGTCGGCCGGAGTGGAGGACCTCAAGAGTCCGGGCAAGCGCAAGATTTATTTCCTGCGGCGCTTGCCGGCAGACCCGATGTTCGAAGGGCGTACAGAGGCCGCTGCCGAAACATGGGGAAAACGTAGTTACGAAAGCAGCCCCGATGCACCCAAGGAAGGTCGCGATGTATTCGATGTTTACTCGTTAAGCAAACGGAAGGGTCTCAATGGCATTGCTTACGATCAGTGGTAAGCGCCGGGGATTTACCCTGATCGAGCTGGCGATCGTCATGGCGATGATCGCGCTGTTGTTGACCTTTGCCCTGCCGCGCTATTTCGATGGCTTGGAACGCGCGAAGGAAGCCGCGTTGCGACAGGACCTGAAAACCATGCGCGATGCGATAGAGCAATTCCATGCCGATCGTGGAATCTACCCCGAAGTGCTGGAAGATCTGGTGACCCAGCGCTATCTGCACGCCGTGCCGATGGACCCCATCTCGGAAAGCGCGGAAACCTGGCTGGCCACGCCGCCGCCGGAGCCGGAGCGGGGGATGATCTACGATATTCACAGCGGGGCCGAGGGGCAGGCGCAAGATGGAACGTATTACGCCGACTGGTAGCTCGCGAGCTCTTGATTGCCGCTCAATAAGTGGAGGTTTCACTTATTTGGGGTTGTTGTTCGTCGTGGCGATCATGGGACTCGCGATGGCCCTGGCTGCGCAGGTCTGGGAAACCAATATCCGGCGAGAAAAGGAACGCGAGCTCCTGTTTGTCGGCAACCAGATACGACAAGCCATCGGAAGTTATTATGCGGAAATGCCCGACGGGGTCAAACGCTATCCGCAGCGGCTTGAGGACTTGCTGCAGGACAATCGCTTCCCCGGCGTCAAGCGTCACCTGCGAAGGCTGTATCGAGACCCGGTTACGGGCAGCGCGGAGTGGGGGTTGGTACCGTCTGGGGAAGGTGGCATTCAGGGCATTTACAGCGTATCGTCCCTGGCCCCGTTGAAACAGGCCGGGTTCGATACGGCCGATATGGGGTTCGAGAACAAACTCCACTACTCGGAGTGGAAGTTCGTCTACGTTCCATCGCAATCGGCAAGCGTGGAGTCCGGGGAGGACGAGCAATTGGCATTGCCCGCCGCCCCGCAGGAAGATGACTCCAGTTAAGCCACGCCCTGGCTTGCCAGGTAATCCTCATAATTGCCGCTGTAATCCACGATGCGATCCGGCTGGATATCCAGGATGCGCGTTGCCAGCGAAGACACGAATTCGCGGTCATGGCTGACGAAAATCAGCGTGCCCTTGTACTTGTCCAGCGCAGTGTTGAGCGATTCGATGGATTCCATGTCCATGTGATTGGTCGGTTCGTCCATCAGCAGCACATTGGTGCGATCCAGCATCAGCTTGCCGAACAGCATGCGGCCTTGCTCACCGCCGGACAGCACGCGCACCGGCTTTTTTACGTCGTCGCCGGAGAATAGCAGGCGACCGAGCATGCCGCGCACCACGGTGTCGTCGTCGCCGGCCTGTGTCCATTGCTTCATCCAGTCGAAGAGCGGCATATCCGTGTCGAACAGATCCGAATGGTCCTGTGCGAAATAACCGAGTTTGGCTTTTTCCGCCCATTTCACTTCGCCATGATTCGCTTGCAGGTCGCCCACCAGGCAGCGCAGCAGGGTGGTTTTCCCGGCCCCGTTCTCACCGATGATGGCAATCTTCTCGCCGGCTTCTATCATCAGGTTGAAATCGTTGAACAGTGGACGATCAAAGCCGTGGCTGAGCTTCTTGGCTTCCATCGCATTGCGGTGCAGCTTTTCCTTGTCATCGAACTCGAAGCGGATGAACGGATACTGACGGCTGGAAGGCTTGATGTCCTCGATCTTGATCTTTTCGATTTGCTTGGCGCGCGAAGTCGCCTGGCGCGCCTTGGAAGCGTTGGCAGAGAAGCGTCGCACGAACTCCTGCAGTTCGGCAACTTTTTCCTTGGCGCGGGCGTTGTCCGCTGCCTGCTGCGTGCGTGCCTGGGTGGAGGCTTCCATGTAGTCGTCGTAATTGCCGGGGTACACGGTCAGCTTGCCGTAATCCATATCGGCAATATGCGTGCAGACTTGGTTCAGAAAGTGGCGGTCATGGGAAATGATTACCATGGTGCAGTCGCGGTTGTTCAGCACGTCTTCCAGCCAGCGGATGGTGTTGATGTCGAGGTTGTTGGTCGGCTCGTCCAGCAGCATCACGTCCGGGTTGGCGAACAGCGCCTGCACCAGCAGCACGCGCAGCTTCCAGCCGGGGGCGACAGAGCTCATCAGGCCGTTGTGCTGTTCGGTCGGAATGCCGACACCCAGCAGCAGTTCGCCGGCACGGGCTTCCGCCGTGTAACCGCCGTATTCGGCGTATTCCGCTTCCAGCTCTGCGGCCTTCATGTAGTCTTCTTCGGTCGCTTCGAGGTTGGCGTAGATCGCGTCGCGCTCCTTCATGACGCGCCACATCTCCTCGTGGCCCATCATCACCACGTCCAGCACGCGCTGGTCTTCATAGGCAAACTGGTCCTGGCGCAGGAAAACCATGCGCTCGTGCTTGTCCAGCGAGACATTGCCTCCGGTGGGTTCCAGCACGCCGGCGAGTATCTTCATGAAGGTGGACTTGCCGCAGCCGTTGGCGCCGATCAAACCGTAGCGGTTGCCTTCGCCGAACTTGACGGAAACGTTTTCGAACAGGGGCTTGGCCCCGAACTGGATGGTGAGATTGCTGGTGATAAGCATTGAGGTTTCTTGATTAATTGAATTGATTGGTAAGGATGACTTCATCCATGGACAGTTGCCCGCCTCGCGGCCAGGCTTCCTTCACGCCCTTGCCGACGGCGACGAACATCGCAACAACGTGGTCTTGCGGCAGGTTGATCAGCTTGCCCACAGCGTCGAAATCGAAGCCGTCCATCGGGCAGGAGTCGTAGCCCATTTCCTTGGCGGCCAGCATCAGCGTCATTGCCGCCATGCCGCAGGAACGCATCGCCTCGTCGCGCTGCACCTGCTCGCGGCCGCCGTAGTACTGGCCGATGGCCGGTACCAGGAAATCCTGCACCGGCTGCGGGGCATTCTGCCAGTAGCGCCCCGGTTCCTTTTCCCACGACTTGAGGTCGGCGGTCAGCACCACCAGCAGCGAGGCGTCCGTTACTTGCGCCTGATCCCAGCTCACGGCACGGATCTGCTGGCGCAGTTCCGGGTCGCGCACCAGTACGAAACGCCAGTTCTGGATGTTGAACGCGGTCGGTGAGAGTTGGGCGAGCGTCATCAGTTGCTCGATTTCGTCCTCGCGCATTCGATGCGTGGCGTCATAATGCTTGACGGCACGCCGCTGCTCGATGGCTTCCTTGACATGCATGCGTAAGAGTTCCTTAAGAGTGATGGTAGCGAATGTCGGTGACTTCCAGCGCGAGGTCGCCGGCGGGACGTTTCCACAGGACGCTGTCGCCGACTTTTTGACCGATCAGTGCGCGGGCCAGCGGCGAGACCCAGCTCACCTTGTTGTGGTGAATGTCGGCTTCATCTTCGCCGACGATCTCGAATACATGCGTTGCGCCTTCTTCGTCCTCGACTTCGACGATGGCGCCGAACAAAATCACATCCTGCTGCTGCTCAGCCGGATTCACGGGAATTGCACGTTCCAGACGACCCTGGACGTAGCGCAAATCGCGCTCGATCACGGCCAATTGCTGCCGAACAACGGGGTCTTCCTTCTGCGGGCTCAAGCGCAGGCGTTCTTCCTCCAGTTGTGCCGCTTCTTGATGCAGTTGGGCAAGACCGGTCGGCGTTACGTAATTCGGGTGTTCGCTCTGCGGGCGCTCCGGCAGGTCGGTCCCAGCGTGTTCCAGGTCGTTTTCCTTGACGAAAGCCCTACTCATAGCGCGTAAACCTCGCCGCGCATCACGAAATGCGGATGGAATTCGCCTGCCGCCGCTGTAATTTCGGCACGTACCGCGGCCACCTTGTCCGGCTCGATATGCGTGACCAGAATCCGGGCCGGTTGCGTCAGCCGCGACAGCCCGCGTTTCAGAATGGCGGGCGTGGTATGGCACGAGCGTTGGGCGACATCGCTGTCGAGGTTGCGCATAGTGGTTTCCATCATCACGTATTTCAGATTGCGTGCCTTGTTGAGTGCGTCCCAGAACGCTTCGCAATATGTCGTATCGCCGCTGAAGGCGAAACTCGAGCGGCCGCTATCGATCAGGTAACCCACAGCCGGTACGGTATGGCGGGCGGGAAGCGCGGTAATGTGCCCGCCCGCAATATCCACGCTCTCGCCCAGGCTCAACGGCTCGAATCGAATATACGGTGCTGCCGGCGTCGGCAGACGGCTATAATCCGGCCAAAGGACGCCGTTCAGGACGTGCGTTTTTAACGCGGCAATGGTTTCGGGCAGCGCATGCACGGTCAACGGACCGTTTCTCAGCGTCAAGGCCGCATCCGACAGCAGCGGCAGGAACAGCACATGGTCGAGGTGCGAATGCGTCAAAAAAACATCGCGTATTTGCGCCATCTCTTCCAGTGTCAGATCGCCGACCCCGGTGCCGCAATCGACCAGAATGTTGTCATCCACCTGCAGCGCAGTCGTACGCAAATCGCCGCATGCACCGCCGCTACAGCCGAGAATACGGACGCGCATCACTCACCCAGCGCATCGACCAGTTGGCCGCTGGTTTGGCGGAGACGCAGACTGATCAGGCGGGCGATTTCCGTCAGTAGTTTGACGCCGAGGGCGGGATGACGTTGCACGCACTGCGTGAAATTGTTCCGTGTGAGCAGAATCACCGTGCAAGGCTCCAGGGCGCGGATGGTGGCCGAGTACGGCAACCCGTCGATCAGCGACATTTCGCCGAAAGTCTTGCCTGCGGTAATGATGGCGATGCGCTGCACTTCGCCCGTGCTGTTTTTCTTCAGGACTTCGATGCGTCCGGAAACCAGCAGGCCCATGCAGTTGCCCTGCACGCCTTCCGGGAAAATATTCACGCCGACGTCGACTGCATAGGCATGTACGTATTCCGCCAGCTGCCGGATTTCATGCCCCTCCAAGTGGCTGAACAGCTGTGCTTCGGCCAACATGTCGAAGAGCTTGTCCTGGAATGAGCTACCTTCGCCGATGAGGTTAAGGCCGCTGATGCCCAGTTCGTCGACGGACATTATTCCCACTCGATGGTGGCGGGCGGTTTTCCGGAGATGTCGTACACCACGCGATTGATGCCGCGCACTTCATTGATGATGCGGTTGGAAACCTTGCCGAGCAGGGTGTAGGGCAGTTCAGCCCAGTGGGCGGTCATGAAGTCTTGCGTCTGCACGGCGCGCAGTGCGACCACGTATTCGTAGGTGCGTCCATCACCCATCACGCCGACGGATTTCACCGGCAGGAATACGGTAAACGCCTGCGAAGTCTTTTCGTACCAGCCGGAAGCGCGCAATTCCTCGATGAAAATATGATCCGCGCGGCGCAGCAGCTCGGCAAACTCGCGCTTCACTTCGCCCAGTATGCGCACGCCCAGGCCGGGGCCGGGGAAGGGATGGCGATAGACCATGTCGTGCGGCAGGCCAAGCGCCACGCCGAGTTCGCGCACTTCGTCCTTGAACAGCTCGCGCAGCGGTTCCAGCAGCTTCAGGTGCAGCGTTTCCGGCAGGCCACCCACGTTGTGGTGGCTCTTGATGGTGTGCGCCTTCTTGGTCTTGGCGCTGGCGGACTCGATCACGTCCGGGTAAATGGTGCCTTGCGCCAGCCACTTGGCTTGCGGCAGCTTGGCGGATTCCTGCTGGAATACTTCGACGAACTCGCGGCCGATGATCTTGCGCTTTTCTTCCGGATCGGTGACGCCCTTCAGGTCGCCGAGGAATTTTTCGCTGGCATCGACGTGAATGACCTTCACGCCGAGATTGTTGGCGAAGGTTTCCATGACCTGTTCGGCTTCGTTGAGGCGCAGCAGTCCGTTGTCCACGAACACGCAGGTTAATTGATCACCGATGGCACGATGAATCAGCGCGGCGGCAACCGAGGAGTCCACGCCGCCAGAGAGGCCAAGAATCACTTGATCCGAGCCCACTTCGGAACGAATGCGGCCGATGGCTTCCTCGATGTAGTCCGGCATGTTCCAGTCATGGCCGCAATTGCAGATGTCGTGCACGAAGCGGCTGAGGATGGCCTTGCCTTGCAGGGTGTGCGTGACTTCCGGATGGAACTGCACCGCGTAGAACTTGCGCTCTTCGTCGGCCATGCCGGCGATAGGCGTAGCGGCGTTGCTGGCGATTACCTTGAAACCTTCCGGAAGCACAGTCACCTTGTCGCCGTGGCTCATCCACACGTCGAGCAGGCCGTGGCCTTCATCATTGCTGCGGTCTTCGATGTCGCGGAACAGCGCCGAATGGCCTCGGGCGCGGATCTCCGCATAACCGAACTCACGGTGCGCAGCATTTTCCACTTTGCCACCCAACTGCGCCGCCATGGTTTGCATGCCGTAGCAAATGCCTAGCACCGGAACGCCCAGTTCGAACACCGCTTGCGGTGCCTTAGGTGTTTCATTTTCGTACACCGAGTTCGGTCCGCCGGAAAGGATTACGCCGGCCGGATTGAAGTCGCGGATGAAAGCGTCGTCCACATCCCAGGAATGCAGCTCGCAATAAACGTTGGCCTCGCGCACGCGGCGGGCGATCAATTGCGTATATTGGGAGCCAAAGTCGAGGATGAGGATTTTTTGATGCATGGTTCGATCCGTGAGAAGTGGAATGCAGTCGGCAGGCGCGATGTAATTGCGCCTGCCGGGTCTGGCTTTACTCGATGTGATAGTTGGGCGCTTCTTTCGTGATCTGCACATCATGGACGTGCGATTCACGAATACCGGCGGATGTGATTTCCACGAATTCCGCCTTGTTGCGCATGTCTTCGATGCTGCCGCAGCCGACATAGCCCATGGAAGCACGCAGACCGCCCATCAATTGGTGGATGACGGCCAGCACGCTGCCCTTGTAAGGTACGCGGCCTTCGATGCCTTCCGGTACCAGCTTGTCGGCGTTGCCCTCGGTGTCCTGGAAGTAACGGTCACTGGAACCCTTCTGCATCGCACCGACGGAACCCATGCCGCGGTAAGACTTGTAGGAACGGCCCTGGAACAGTTCGATTTCGCCCGGGGCTTCTTCGGTACCGGCAAACAGGCCGCCCAGCATCACGCTGTAAGCGCCTGCGGCGATGGCCTTGCCGATGTCGCCGGAGTAACGGATGCCGCCGTCTGCAATGAACGGCACGCCGGTGCCTTCAAGCGCCTTGGCGACGTTGGCGATGGCGGTGATTTGCGGCACGCCCACACCCGCGACGATACGCGTGGTGCAGATGGAGCCGGGGCCGATACCGACCTTGACAGCATCCGCGCCGTTGTCGACCAGCGCCTTGGCGGCTGCTGCAGTAGCGATGTTGCCGCCGATGACTTGCACTTGCGGGAAATTCTTCTTGACCCAGTTGACGCGATCCAGCACGCCTTGCGAGTGGCCGTGGGCGGTATCCACCACCACGACGTCCACGCCGGCTTCAGCCAGGGCAGCGACGCGTTCTTCCGTGCCTTCACCCACGCCGACAGCGGCGCCGACCAGCAGACGACCCTTGGCGTCTTTGCAGGCCAGTGGGTGTTCACTGGATTTCTGGATATCCTTGACGGTAATCAGACCCTTGAGGTCGTAATCGTCGTTGATAACCAGCACGCGCTCCAGACGATGCTTGTGCAATAACTCCATCGCTTCTTCGCGCGGTGTGCCTTCACGTACGGTGACGAGGCGTTCGCGTGGTGTCATGATGTTGCTGACGGGTTGGTCGAGATTGGTTTCGAAGCGCAGATCGCGGTTGGTGACGATGCCGACAACCTTGCTGCCTTCTACGACGGGCAGGCCGGAAATCTTGTGCAGGCGTGTAAGCGCCAGAACCTGACGTACGGTCATTTGCGGCGGAATAGTCACGGGGTCGATGACTACGCCGGACTCGAAGCGTTTGACGCGGGATACCTGCGTTGCTTGCGCCTGGGCAGTCATATTCTTGTGGATGATGCCAATGCCGCCGACCTGGGCCAGCGCGATTGCGAGCGGCGCTTCGGTAACGGTATCCATGGCAGCGGAAACCAGCGGAATATTCAGGCGGATGGAGCGGGTGAATTGGGTGGCGAGGCTTACTTCGCGGGGCAGGATGTTGGAGTGCGCAGGCACCAGCAGCACATCATCGAAAGTAAGCGCTTTTTGAAGCAGACGCATATACTATCCCTTGTGGCAAAAAGCGATTATACAGGTAGAGCGCTTGCGGGTAAATCCGCTGTGTGGGTTGTCAGGTTTCGAACGAAGGGTTAATGTTTCGCCATTAGCGCTTTAAGGGGAATATTAAAATGAAAAAACTGCTTATCGCCTTCTTTTGCACTTCCTTGCTGATGTCGGCAACAGTGTCGGCGGAGGTTTATAAATGGAAAGACAAGAGCGGTAAAACGCAGTATTCCGACTCTCCACCGTTGAGCAATATTCCCTATACGACGCTTTCCGGAAAGAAAGCTGCTCAGCCTGCCCCGGTACCTGATCCGAAAAAAGTCGATGAGTCTGCAAAGGCCGCCCCGTCTGCGCCAGGAAACCCAAACGATCCCAATGCCTCTAAAAACAAGGTGTCGGAAGATCTGAAGCAAAAGGCCGCCAAGGACGCGGAAGCAAAAAAGCAGCAGGAAGATAAGCTTGCCGCTGAGAAAAAGGCCAAGGAGCAGGCGTGTAAAGTTGCGCGATCAAAGCAGGCGCAGTTTGAGCAAGGCGGACGTATTTATCGCGTCAACGAAAAAGGTGAGCGTGAATATTACGGGGATAAGGAAATCGCGGCAGAGCTTGAAAACGCCAAGAGCGACGTTGCGGCGAACTGCGAATAAACGCTAGCGCAACAAATTGACAAATTACTCGGCGGAAGGGGCATCCCCTCCGCCTTTTTTCATTACCTTGCCTTCCGCAGCACGCTGGCGACGCACCTCCTTGGGGTCGGCGATTAACGGCCGGTAAATTTCGACACGATCCCGTTCGCGCAATACCGTATCCCCTTTAATCAGTTTGCCGAATACACCCAGCTTGTTCTGGCTGAGATCGATCTCCGGGAACTTGCCGGTAATTCCGCTTTGCATGACGGCTTGCTCAGCCGTCGTGCCCTCTGGAACCATCAATTCCAATATCAATTGCTGCTTGGGCAGCGCATATGCGACTTCGATCAGGATCTCGTTATTCATTTGGGGCATAAATAATTTCTGCGCGTTCTACAAAAGCATCGACAAAAGTGTTGGCGATATGGCTGAACACCGGCGCGATGATCTTTTCCAGCAGGTGGCTGGAGAATTCGTAGTGTAGCTTGAATTCAATCTTGCAGGCATCCTCGGACAACGGAATGAAACGCCAGACACCTTCCAGATGGCGGAACGGTCCGTCTACCAGCTTGATATCCATCAAGGTTGGGACGGTCTTGGTGTTTTCTGTGGTGAAGTTCTGTTTGATACCATGGTAATCGATGTGCAGCGTCGCCACCGTGATGGTCTCATCGCGCTGTTTGAGATCCACGCCGCCGCACCATGGGAGGAACTCCGGATAGCGCTCGGGTGCGTCGACCAGTTGATACATCTTGATGGCCGAATGTGGGACCAGTACGGATTTTTCGACTTGCGCCATGAGCAGGGGACGATTAGGTTAAAATGATGCGATTCTAAGCCATTCCAAATTCCATGAGCATCGCCCAGAACAAAAAAGCCTTTCACGACTACTTCATCGAAGAAAAACATGAAGCCGGCCTCGTGCTCGAAGGCTGGGAAGTCAAAGCCATCCGCGACGGTCGCGTGCAGCTCAAGGAGGCCTACGTCATTATCCAGCGCGGTGAGATTTATCTTATCGGCTGCCACATCACGCCGCTCGGCGCCGCATCCACGCATATCCGTCCCGACGCGACCCGCACCCGCAAGCTTTTGCTGCACAGCGAAGAAATCGCCAAGCTCATCGGCAAGGTCGAGCGCGCCGGTTATACCCTCGTGCCGCTCGATATGCATTACACCCGTGGCCGTGTCAAAGTTGAAATCGGCCTGGCCAAGGGCAAAAAGCAGTATGACAAGCGCGAGGCCGAGAAAGAGCGCGACTGGGAGCGCGAAAAAGGCAGGATTATGCGGGCGGCCAATAAATAGCGCGTATAATTCAGACTGCTGTGGAACTTATCCGATCGGTCTCCGGTCTTTAACAGTGAACCTGGGGGTGACCCGGTTTCGACGTGGGTTACAAAGCAGTGCAGGGCATACCGAGGACCAGTCACCTCGTAAAACAACTGGAAAAAGTATAGTCGCAAACGACGAAACTTACGCTCTAGCCGCTTAATACCGGCTGGACGCTGCACCGAAGGGCCTCTCGGTCGGGCAGGGCAACCTGCAGCAGCGTCATTAAGAGAGGATCGTGTTGTATCGGGTTACTTGATACAGCATTAAATCCAAGGTAACTCGCCTTGCCTCAGCCTGCCGGTTGGCGGTTGCAAGGTCAAATCAAACAACCAGGCTAAGTATGTAGAACTGTCTGTAGAGGGCTTGCGGACGGGGGTTCGATTCCCCCCACCTCCACCAAATCCTAGTTTTGAGAAGTCCAACGAAGTCCAAAAAGCCCGCGCAATGCGGGCTTTTTCACGTCTGGTAATTTCAACTCATGAATTTCCTCATGACTAATTCATGTTCATCAGGAGCCTGTTAGTCGAACCTTGGGGAAAGGGAATGTCCAATTTTGGAGTGTTCTTATTTACTAGAGGGCTTTTAAAAATGAAATACCATCAAAGAAACGATGACAGCAGATTCATCATAAGTCTGGCACTTGTGACAATTCTTGCTGTACTTATAGTAGCTGTAGGTTAGGCATGGCGTTGAAGGTTTCGCAATGAGTGTCTTTATTTAGAGACAAACAATTTTGGTAAATATCAATAGGATAAGAATTTAAGGGGTCCATATGTCTCTGATTGGCGACATTTATTCTTCTTGAAGCTCCATGAAATAATTCCATCTGCATGTTTTTTATCGATATTTACGTTCTGGCATGTCTCCTGCTGTCCGCTGTAACTCAAACGTAATAACAACTAAAACAATTCTAGAGTGGCTTAGGTTTCAGCTACTCCCTTCCGCGAATGATCTTGGTTCGCTATTCAGGATTTACAAGCTTATATACACAGTCTTTAAGGAGATCCCTATGTCCGATTCTGATGATGTTGTTCATGAATGTGAAATTGATAATGATTTAAAAGAGGATGATCCAGGTGAAGACCGCAAGGGGAACGCAGATACGATTATTTGCACAGTGACAGTGCAAAGCTCTTCTGATTGGTGGAGCCGGTCGCTAACTATTCCTGGCTGAGCCCTGAATCTGCCTAATGCTCAGTCAGCCGATTTCTTGCGTTTTGCTTTTCTGCGCCGAATTCCGACCAGCGTCAGGCACATGCCAAGCCCGAGGCCGGCGATGGGCAATGGGATGGTTGCCGGTTTTTCCTGTGCAAGAGCCAGTCCGTCGCGCAGATTTTCCGGGAAAGGCCGGGGTTCGGTGGGGACGATCTTCCATTGGCTGCGGTCTTCCGGTGCTTGTGACATGTATTGGTCGAAACTGTACACCGGCGCCAGCCCGAACGCCCGGCTGGAGGGGGCTTGCGGGATGCGGACGAACCAGATGGCTTCGATGTTCTGCGCCAGTTTTTGCTCGAACGGGGTTAAGTCTCGTCCCGTATTGCCTTGTGCCAGTGCCAGCAAGTCGTTGCCCATGGCATCGAAGGTTACGGCAGGGTAGAGCCGGGTGGTTTCTGTCGTGAGGTAGTCGTAAATCTTCCGGCCTTTGTCCAGGCTGCCTTCGGTCGCGCCGACGTATATATAGGCCGCCGTGGCTTTCAGGTGGCTCTCCACGCCGCGCTCGGGCACGTTCCAGCCCAGGGTGCGGAACGTGTCGATGCTGATGCCGGAGCAGTTATCGCGCGAATGATCATAGACGAAGTCGTGGCGGTAGAAGTGGTTGTATACGCGATTGATCGCACCTTGGTACAGCGCGGCGGGCGCGTCGCTCTTGAACGTGGCGACCAGCATGTAGGAAGGACGGTAATAGCTCTGGCCGTTGTTCAGGTCCATCAGGTATTTGTCCATCGGTGTGATGGCTGCAACGATGCCTTTTTCGCTGAATGAATCCAGGTTATAGAAATTGTTGACCAGCCAGCGCGACCAATTGCCGTCTGCTTCAAAGCGCCCGGTGATCACGCCGAAATGTCCGCCGTGAGCCTCGTCGTCATCGCCTTGCGCGCCGTTCAGCATGAGTCCGACCACAGCCTTGCCGGGCGATTTCTGTGCAGCGCCGAGGCTGCGCTCCCATAAAAGCCTTGCTTGGTAGGGGCTGCGCGCACCGCCATTTTCATACTGCACCAACGACTTGAGGGATTCGCCCTTGATCAGTGGTGCGGACGGGCTGGCAGGCGCGATGCTGTAGTCTAGCGGCCATACGGTGCGGGCGGTAAAGGTGTTGCCATTGGCTTCGCCGCGCAGCCGCAGCGGTCGTTGTGCAAAGTATTGGCTTGTACTGTCGTTCCAATAGGAAAGATTGGTGGAAATCTTGGGCACGATGCCGAAACCCAACGATGTTCCGTCATCCAATGCCATGGTTTTGCCGTCAGTCGACAACATTGCGTGTGGTATCACTGTACTGGAACCCAGCCAGACCAGCGGCGGCTGAGTCGCGAGATCGGGCTTGCCGGATGCCCAGCTTGCCACATCGGCTTGTGCCTGCTTGACAGGGGAGAATCCGGCGTTGTTTTTTGCAGGCGCGGCAAGCGTTTCGCCGTTGAAATACCACAGGGCTTGCGGGATGGTTGTACAGTCGCTGCACGTACCGTCGGTAATGCGGAAGTCGTTTGCGGGATACAGTCCAAGATGGCCATCGGATGTTGCCGGAATAGGGGCAGCATGCGCAGCCCAGGCCGATGTGAGCAATGCGACGGCAAAAGAAAAATGTTTTTTATTTTTATGCATGATTTGTCTCTGCTGTTGTTATTTGTTTTTGAGTCGATAAATCGCCAGGGCGCTGATCGCTACCAGTACCACGCCGCCGAATACCGTGGCGGACTGCACGACCGGCATGTCGCCTCTGTCCATTGCCGTATACAAGCCCACCAGTCCAAGCATGGCGAAGTTCTCGACGAAATTCTGTACCGCCACGGCATGGCCGGCGCCGACGGTTTCATGGCCGCGTTCCTGCAGAAGTGCGTTGAGCGGTACCACGTAAAAGCCGCCGCATGCGCCCAGCAATACCAATAGTGCGATGGCGGCGTAAAGGTTGGTCACTTGCGCGAAGACCAGGATGATGATGCCGATGAGGATGCCGGCGGGCAGCGCACGGTTGACCTTGTCCAGGCTGACGAAGCTGGCCGCGCCCGCTGCGCCGAAAGCGATACCGATGGCGACTGCGCCGCTCAGGTTGGCTGGCATGCTGAGATCGACGATGCCCAGCGCTACCGGCACCCAAGCCACCAGCAACAGGCGTAGCGTAGAGCCGGCGCCCCAGAACACGCTGGTGCCGAGCAGCGAGAAGCGCGCATCGCGATTGCGCATCAGTATGCGAACCCCTTCCCAGAAATCACGCGCCAGCACCCGCGGCGAGAAATGCGTCAACGCGTGCGCAATCGGCAGGCGCGGGATCAGCGCATTCGCGCCTGCGGCCAGCAGGTAACAGGCGCAAATGGCGATCAATGCCGTCGTCACCGACGTCGCTGCCAATTTTCCGCCCGCCACCGCGCCCAGCAGGATGGCGACGATGGTCGAGCCTTCGATCAAGCCGTTGGCCTTGACCAGCTTTTCCTGGCCGACCAGCTCGGAAAGGATGCCGTACTTGGCTGGCGAATAAGCTGCCGCGCCGAGGCCCACAAGGTTGTAGGCGATCAGCGGGTGCAGCCCAAGCAGCATGGCCGCTGCGCCGCCGAATTTCATTGTATTGGCGACCAGCATCACGCGGCCTTTGGGGAAGGCATCGGCCAGCGGCCCGACGAAGGGCGCCATGAAAATGAAGGCGATCACGAAAGCCGCTTGCAGTAGCGGCGTCTGCCAACTTGGCGCGGCGTGCGCCTGCAGCAGGGCAATCGCCGCGAACAGCAGCGCGTTGTCGGCCAGCGCAGAGAGAAATTGCGCGACCAGTACGGCGATCATGCCGCGCGAGAGAAGGTTGTTATTAGTCATTATTGCTCCCTGTTTGCACATGTAGCGCAGGCGTCCTCGCCTGCAGTTACGAAATTGCAGGCGAGGACGCCTGCGCTACGGTATTGTCTCTATCAAAAAACTTGCGGGTTTCAAACACTGATACGGGAAAAGTCTGTCCGTCCAGCTTCAATAGGCGCTTGAGCGCTAAATCGAACAACAGCGGGTTGTGCGCCCGCACTTCCTTGAGCCACGGCACGGCGGCTTCGTCAAGCAATCCCATCTCGGCCATGTCGCCAGCGGAAAACAGCGGCATCACGCCGGGCAATGGGTAGTCCGAGCCATTCAGCAAGCGATTGTGCCATTCGCCGTGCTGCATGACGGTTTTCAGTGCCCAGGCGCGGTTGAACTGGGTGAGGGCTGAGATATCGCCGTAGGCCAGCTTCTCGTTGCGCGGCTCGTCCATCAGGCGCGCGAACAGCTCGAAGCTTTTTACGCGCGGGCCGTTTTCGCCTTTATCCAGATCGATGTCGTCGCCATCCGAGGCGCAATGGGCAATCACTACTCGCACGCCGTGATCCATCGCGCGGCGCAGTTTCAGCGGGTTGCCGTCGTTCTGATCGCCGCCTTGCACCGCCAACTCGCGTCCGGCATGGCTGATGATGGGCAGGCCGCTCGCGGCCAGCGCGTCGTAGAACTTGTCGCAGCGGGGCGAAGCCGGATCTATGCCCATGGCCGAGGGCAGCCATTTGATGGCACGCGCACCGTCCTTGACTGCTTGCTGCAAGGCCTCCACGCAATCCGGTCGGTAAGGGTGAATAGAGGCTACCCACTCGAAATAGGTCGGATGGCGGCGCGCCATCTCTGCAGCGTAGGCGTTTGGGATATGAAAAATGGAATGTTCTGGAACGGGCTTGCCATCCGTGTCGTGCCGCCAGTCGAAAGCCAACAGCATCGCCTTGCAGCCGGGGCGCATGCCGCCCAGCAGATTGTGCAGGCGCTCGATGTAGCTCGCGTCCATTTTTTCCGGCGCGTCGTGCATGCAGCCGGCGTTCATGTAGAACAGTTTCTGAAGCCGCAGCAGTGGGTGCCACAAGCTGTCCATATCCGGGCTAAACCACGCGCCGCTGCCGGAATCGCCGGACCCGACCAGATGGGTGTGGCAATCCCAGACCTGCGTTGGGTCTATGCCTTTCCAAATGGCTTGCATCAGCGGATGGCGTGTGACGGACTCCGGCAGGTTGCTGAGACATTGGTTCATCAAGCCTTGCTCCGGCCAGTAACTCGCACCTCCTGCGCCAGCGGCACCTATGCCAAGGACAGGCAGGGTTTTCAGGAATTGGCGGCGGTTCATATCTGGACCCTTCGCATGGAGCGTTCCGTGCTATAGCCGGCTTGTTTGACGATATCTTGGGCAACCGCACGGTTATTCATAATGAATGTATGAATTGACGGCACCGGCAGAACAGGCGTTTGCGGCAGTAGAGTCTCATGCAGGGCGAGAATCCCGTCGTTGGGCTGTTCTCCGAATGGCAGGTGAGGGCCGGTTGCTCCTCCTGTTCCTGCATAAATTTTTGTCGCGATGCCCGGCCGCGGCAAGGTCTCCATGAACTCCTGTTTGGCGAGTAGCTGTCCCATTTCTCCCGTTAACCATTGGTAGAGTCGGTATGATGAAAATTTGCGGGCTGCAAGGCAGGCAACGACAGGCGGTGCGAGCAGAAAGCAGGCGTTTGGCGGGCGGCGAAGTCCGGACAATACGGCACGAGCCAAGACGGTTCCGAGTGAATGCCCCACCACGATATAGTCATCCTGCCCGGCATGTCGCTCGATAAATCGTGCCAGTCGGCCGGTACAGCGATCCCATCCTTCCAGCGTTGCGCTGTAGCCGAACAGGTGCGGGCATATTCCGGCTAAACGCAGTCGCATGGCCAACAAGCACATCGAAAGCGGAGTACGGCCCATACCATGGATCACAATGGCATGCATCAAGCCTCCTCCGCCATCTGCTTCAACTTCACGTAATCCGTCTTGCCCGTGCCCAGCAGTGGCAACTCTTTCACTACTACGATTTTGCGCGGCACGGCGAGTTCGGGGCAGCCGAGTTCGCGGGCGGCGCTTTGCAAGGCTTCGCGGTTGAGGGTGGCGTCAGCGGTGAATAGCAGGATATTTTCGCCGCGTTGCGGGTCGCTTTGCGTGCTGGCGGCGTGTTGTCCTGCCGGGGAGGCGCGGTTGGCGATTTGCTCGACGGTTTCAAGCGATACCATTTCACCGGCGACCTTGGCGAAGCGTTTAACGCGGCCCACGATGCGGACGAAGCTGTCGGCGTCGATGTCGACGATGTCGCCGGTGCTGTACCAGCCGCCCTCCGGGGCTTGGAGTACGCCGGGGTTGTCGTAGAGGTAATAGCCCAGCATCACGTTGGGGCCGCGTACGCTGAGCAGGCCGCCTTGGGTAATGCCGGGGACGGCTTCCAGTCTGGGTTCCAGCCCGGGCAGCAGCGGACCTACGGTGCCGTTGCGGCAGGCCATGGGGGTATTCACGGCCAGCACCGGTGCGCATTCGGTCGCGCCGTAGCCTTCGAGGATGCGAATGCCGAATTTCTCCATCCAGGTTTTGCGCACTTCTTCGTTCAGCCTTTCCGCGCCGGCGACGACATAGCGCAGCTTGTAGAAGTCGTAGGGGTGCGCAAATCGGGCGTAGTTGCCGAGAAAGGTACTGGTGCCGAAGAGCACCGTGCAGCCTCGGTCGTAGATAATTTCCGGGATGATGCGGTAGTGCAGCGGCGAGGGGTAGAGGAACATCTTCGAGCCCGTGACCAGCGGCATGATGGCGCCGCAGGTGAAGCCGAAGGCGTGGAACAGCGGCAGCGCGATCATGAATTTGTCGGACGGGCTGAAATCGATTACGGCCCGAATCTGCGCGATGTTGGCGAGAATGCCGCGATGGCTGTGCACCACGCCCTTGGGTTTGCCTTCCGAGCCGCTGGTGAACAGCACCACGGCAGGGTCGTCCGGTGTTGCGGGCTTGGCGGCCAGCGTGGGGAACCATTTGGCGTAGCCCAGCAGCCAGAGTTTGTCCCACAGGCTGAACTGCCCCCGCAGAGTTTCCAAATAGACCAGATTCACGTTTTGCAGGGCGCTGACTTGCGGGCCGAGTTTGGCGGCTTCCAGAAACTGGCGCGAGGTGAGGATGGTGCTTACTTTCGCCGCGATACAGGCATTCTGCATTCCGGCAGTTCCAGCTGTGTAATTCAGCATCGCCGGCACGCGGCCGACTGCGCTCATGCCAAAAATCAGGCAAACCGTATTGGACACGTTGGGCATCAGCACGCCGACGGTTTCGCCCGGGGCAGAGATTTGCTCGACCATTCGGCCTAGCGCCAAGCTGCGCGTCAGCAGTTCGCCGTAGGTTTCTTCGACCTGTTTCATATCTTCCAGCAGGCGCGTATTGCGACCATGGATGTTGACTGCATCGACCAGCGCGCTGAATAGCGTCTGCACCGGCTGCGACTGGAACAGCATTTCCTGCATCAGGCGCCGCATCGCTTCGCCTGCCATGCGACGGCGCAGTTTCGCGGTGGGCGCATCCGGCATCGCAATCGAGGTGATAGGCAATATGGAGAGCGTGACTTTGGGGAGCAGGCTGCGCGGATAGTTGCCTGAGAGGCGGCTGAAGTAAGAACGTGCCGGGCCGTCGAGCCGTACCGGCAAGATGCTCGCGCCGGTTTTGGCGGCGACGAAGCCCGGGCCGTCATAGACCTTCATCAGGCTGCCGGTCAGCGTGATGCGGCCTTCGGGGAATATCACTACCGGCTCGCCGGCTTCCAATAGTTTGATGACCTTTTTCATCGCCAGCGGGCTGGTGGGGTCGACTGCCAAATGTGGCACTTGCGCAAGGATCAGGCGGAAATACCAGATTTTGAGGACGCCGGTATGGACGACGAAGGTTGCCTTGAAAGGCAGGAAGAGCCCAAGAAGCAGGCCGTCGAGAAAGGATTCGTGATTGGCTATGACCAGCAGCCGCTCGGGTTTTTGCGGATAGCCCTCTCCGTTGACGGTGACACGAAACAGCAAACGAAACAGCAAGCGCAGCGACTTCTTAAGCATGGTGACCCCTTTTTGATTTTTAGTGCCAGTCAGCAGTTCTTATTAATTGCAGCCTTCCGTAGCGCAGGCGTTCCTGCCTGCGCTATGTGGTTCGGTTTGGGTGATTCAGTTCTTCAAGTCATTTCCTTCACATAAGCGAGCACGCGTTGCAGCGCATCGACGATGTTGTCCTTGGCTATCCAGAAATAGACCTCCTTGCCGATTTTTTCGCTATCGAGCACGCCGGCGTCGCGCAGCACCTTGAGATGGTGGTTGACGGCGGTTCTGCTGAGTGCGGAGGTGGAGACGATCTGGGTGATGTTGAGGCGCTCTCCCGGTTCGAATGCCAGGAGGATACGCTGCCGCTGTTCGTCGCCGAGAGCAACGAACAGTTTGGAGGTGCTGCTCCATTCGTAGGGAATGGAATGAATGCGGTCGGGTAACATATGACTAAATAATTAGTCATATGGTTATTTGAGTCAAGGAAAACTTTTGATACTTATGAAACGGCTACGGATTGCAACAGTTCAGTGACCAGACTCCGGCTGGAATCGCTGGATGACGTGGAATGCAGCCGATGCCCGGCAACGCCCGGGAATACGGCCTGCACGTCCTCGGGAATGGCATAATCGCGGCCTTCCATCAAGGCCCAAGCCTGGGCGCATTGCTTGAGTGCCAGGCCGGCACGGGGTGAAAGGCCGTTGATGTAACGCGGCGATTTCCGGGTGTAATCGAGCAGTGCCTGCAGATAGTCCAGCAGCGGATCCGAGACATGAATGCCATGCACTGCATCCTGCAATTTCATCAGGGTGGCAGCGTCAATGACAGGCTGCAACTCGCCGAAGTGTTCGCGGCCACCACGGCTCATCAGGAGGTTACGCTCGGAGCGCATATCCGGATAACCTAGTTCTATGCGCATCAGGAAACGATCGAGCTGCGATTCCGGCAGCGGAAAGGTACCAATATGGCTTACCGGGTTCTGCGTGGCAATCACGAAAAACGGCTCCGGCAACGTACGGGTTTCGCCTTCGATGGTAACTTGACGTTCTTCCATTACCTCCAGTAGCGCGCTTTGCGTCTTGGGCGTGGCGCGATTGACTTCGTCCGCCAGCAGCACATTGGTAAACACCGGACCGGGGTGGAACTTGAATGTGGCTTCATTGCGGTCATAAACTGAAACGCCGAGGATGTCAGCCGGTAGCAGGTCGCTGGTGAATTGCACGCGGCGAAACTCCAGCCCCAGCACTTGCGCTATTACGTGCGACAGCGTGGTCTTGCCCATGCCGGGTAGATCCTCGATCAACAGGTGGCCGCGTGCCAGGATGCAGGCCAGCGCCAGCCGGATCTGGTGATCCTTGCCGAGGATGATTTGGTTGGCGGCAGTAAGGATGCGTTGCGTGGTGTCGTTCATTCGTATTCTTGAGTGATCCAGAGGTTGATGAGTTCGCGCGCTGCCAGGGCGACTTCGCTTGCCGTCAGGCCGAGCGGGCCGATGCCTTCTGCAGCCAGGGCGTCGGCAGCGGCGCCGTGCAGATAGGTGCCGAGCAAGGTGGCCTGATCCAGTTCCATGCCTTGTACGGCCAGCCCGCCGATGATGCCGGCTAGCGTGTCGCCCATGCCGGCGGCGGCCAGTCCGGGATTGCCGCTGGCGTTGATAAACCATTGCCCGTCCGGCATTGCGATGACAGTGCCGGCGCCCTTGAGCAGGACAATCGCCCAATATTTTTCGGAAATTTGAAGTGCGCTCGCGATGCGGTCGGCTTGCACATCGGCCACACTGCAGGCCAGCAGTGCCGCAGCCTCGCCGGGGTGCGGCGTGAGCAAGGTAGCGTGCTCACGCGCTGCAAGCGCTTGGCGTAACTCCGTATTTTCCGCGAGCAGGACGAGTGCATCGGCGTCCAGCACCAAAGGGGCGGGATAACGCAATGCGCGGTGTAACGCGGCTTCGGCGTGGCCTGAGCGGCCGAGACCCGGCCCGGCGACGAGGGCCGTCAGGTGGTTGAGATCAAGTAGGGATTTGCCGTCGCGTAGCATCAGTTCGGGCTGAACGGGATCGACAGCCAGCGCATCTTCAGCCAACAGGCCCGCATACACGCGTCCGGCGCCTATTAGCAGCGCGGCACGCGCAGCAAGCAAAGTCGCGCCGACCATGGCCGTGTCGCCGCCCAGCACGCCGATGCTGCCGTTGCTGCCTTTGTGGCTGTTGCGCAGGCGCGGTGGGGGCAGGGCGGGAATTTCGTTCAGCAGCCAGCCTTGTGGATGCGCAACCGTGCCGGTATCGACGCCGAGGTCGCTGAAATGCACGGTGCCGGCGCAATCGACACCATCCAGCGTGAACAGCCCCGGTTTCAGCCCGAGGAATGTGAGCGTGTGATCGGCGACGACGGCTTCGCCCAGCACGCGCCCAGTGTTGGCGCACAGTCCGCTGGGGATGTCGATGGCGAGCACGGGTGCTTCCATGGCGTTGATCTGGCGCACGAGGTCGGGATAGTTGCCATGCAACGATTTGGCAAGGCCGATGCCGAAAAGGCCGTCGATAATCAGGTCATGGGTTTTTTCAGGCAACGTGGAAAGCAACTCGCCGCCTGCATCGAGCCAGGCGCGGTAGGCTACTGCGGCATCCGGCGGTAGTCGGTCTGGATCGCCGGCAAAAAACACATCGACACGCAGCCACCAGGATTTGAGGTGACGTGCAGCAACGAGAGCATCACCGCCGTTATTGCCAGGTCCGGCAACAATGAGTACGGAATACGCCTCGTCCGGTAGCAGTTCCTTCGCCAGCGTTGCGACAGCCAGCCCGGCTTTTTCCATCAGTCCGGCGGCGCCGTGCGCCTGCTCGATGGCGCGTATCTCGCTGGTGCGAAAGAGCGGCGGAATCATCATTGGCTATTGCCGCGTCCGTTGCCGAGGGTCTGGGAGAAGCGCACGATCCCGAAGGTGAGGGCCAGCATCAATGCACCGCCCACCCACATCATCAGGTCCTCCAATGTCGGGGAGGCGTCCTGCACCGGTAATACGATGATCTTGCGCACCATGACCACCAAAGCGACTTCGATGAAGGTTTCCACCTCCAGTTTGCTGCCGCGCAGGTAACGGATTTCGGCGGTGATCAGTGCCGATATGATCCACAGCAGCATCAGGGTGCCCAAGGCATGCAGAAAGCCGTGCACCAGGTTGTGCGCACTGGCCGCCTGCCGCACATCCTGCCAGAACAGCCAGGTGAACATCAGCACTGACATCGCCAGTGCCAGCCCGATGATGATGTGGGCGATGCCGTTCAGCCAGACCATGGCCTTGACGGTAAATCGGTTGATGACGTTGAGCTCCTGCGGGAAATGTTCTTGTGTCATGCCTGGCTTTCTGTTTCGTTAAAACGAATAAATGACTTTACCCTTAATGGCCGTTTCAGGTACATACCCCCAATATCGGCTGTCGTTTGATTGATCCCGGTTATCGCCCATGACGAAATACATTTTCTCAGGCACCGTGATTGTGAATTCGTTGCCTTGAATATCGCGATCATTTTGTATGTTCCAGCTAGCTTCATCGAAGGTTTCAGTAAATATATCGTAATGGTGTGTTTGGGCAATTCGATCGGACTTATTGGATTGCAATACCGGTTTGCCATTGATCAGCAATCTCTTTGAGCGGTATTCGATGGTATCCCCAGGTAGTCCGATGATGCGCTTGAGGTAATCCATGGAGGGGTCCCGGGGAAATGAGAACACGATGGCATCGCCTCGACTCAATCGGGCGCTCGGTGCTGTTCGATATACGCTTATGCCATAGGCGCCGTAATTTCCGAATCCAAATTTTGAAATGATGATCTGGGACTCGCGCTTGAACGAGGGCTCCATACTGGTGCTGGGCAACCTGTATGGCTCATAGAGAAACGATCGAACAAGGAATATGGGGGCGCAGATGGCAAGATAAATCAGGAGGATTCCATACCAATGGCTGTACCACGGGCGCACGGCCGACTCTTGATAGTGTTTGGCGATCCAGAATGTGTGTGTCGAAGAAATGATAACAATGGTCAGGTTGAGCAGGCCTAGAAACGATGCTGTATCTTTGCTTGCTTCAAGCAGAATGAAACCTGTCAGTACGGTAAAAACGCTCAGCAGAAAATAAAAAATGGCCCATTTCGCTTTGCCTGCATAGAGCATCCCGGAGGGGGAAAGAAGCAACCCTAAAGCCAATGCAATCCAACGATTCGGTTTCCAGTTCATTGCTTGCCTTTCTTATTGGTTTTTAAGACCACTGCGCCTTGGTTTTTAATGCCACTGAGCCGATATATTGTATGCGCTCAATCACCCCAAGGCGGATTCCCTTGTCCCAGGGTATCCCACAAATGTTCCACCATGGCCTTGATCCGCGCCGCGCGCCGGGCCGCAGGTAGATAGACGGCGTAGACGTTGATCGGCGACATCGGGTAGTCCTGCAGGATGGGTACCAGCTTTCCGCTGCGCAGTTCGTCGCAGATCAGGAAGGTCGGCAGCATGTCGATGCCGAGGCCGTGCACGGCGGCAAGGCGGCTCATGTCGCCGCTGTTGGTGCCGATGCGGCCTTTGACCTGCACGTGATATTCGCGGCCGTCGCGTTCGAACTTCCAGATGTTGACGTTGGGCGAATAACTGTAGGTGAGGCAATTGTGTTGATGCAGGTCTTCCGGGTGTTGCGGTGTGCCGTGCTGTTCGAGGTAAGCGGGTGAGGCGCAGCAGACCAACTGCACGGGTGCCAGCTTGCGCGCGACCAGGCTGGTCTTGAGGTCGCCGGTGATGCGTACCGCCATGTCGATGCCATCCTCCACCAGGTCCACGATGCGATCCGAAAAACTCAGTTCCAGATGCAGGTCGGGATAGCGTTTGCAAAACTCTGGAATGGTTGGAGCGATGTACTGGAGGCCGAAGCTCGTAGGCAGGCTGATGCGCAGCATGCCGCGCGGCTGGCTTTCGGAGGTGGCGGCCTGGGCTTCGGCTTCCTCGACATCGGCGAGGATGGAGCGGCAACGGTCGTAATAATTGGTGCCGATCTCGGTCAGGTTGAGTCGCCGCGTCGAGCGCTGCAGCAATTGCGCGCCGAGGTGCTTTTCCAGTTCCGCGACATGGCGCGATGCCGCCGTCGCGGAAAGGTGCAATTGCTCGGCGGCGCGCGCGAACGAGCCGGTTTCAACCACGGTTGTGAAGACGCGCATTGCTTGCAGTCTGTCCACAGCTCACTCCTTCACCCTATCAATTGTCCCGAAAAATGGGATTAATAATTTATGGATGTCATATTTATCCCGGTTTAAGAAATTGTCAAACTGCAGCACATGAAGAAGGATAGTAATTATCTCAATCGGCTGCCTGCGTTATTCGTGCCCCATGGCGCGCCGACCTTTGCGCTGGACCCCGGTGAAGCCGGTGCCGCGCTAGCCGATTTTGCACGGGAGATCGTACGGCCCAAGGCGGTGCTGGTGATTTCTGCGCATTGGGATACCGAGCTGCCTACGTTCAGCGCCGCCTGCCGTCCGGAGACCATCCACGATTTTTACGGTTTTCCGCAGGCGCTGTATGCGATCCGCTATCCGGTGTGCGGTGCGGTGAAGTGGGCGATGGAAGCGCGCACCTTGCTGGAAGAAGCCGGCTTCGGGGTGGTCATCGACCCACAGCGCGGGCTGGATCACGGTGCCTGGGTCCCGTTGCGCGTGATGTACCCCGACGCCTCGGTGCCGGTGGTGGCGATGTCCGTGCAGAGCCGTCTCGGCCCCAGGCATCATTACCGTCTGGGGCAGGCATTGGCGCCGTTGCGTGATGCCGGCGTGCTGATCGTTGCTTCCGGCAACCTGACGCACAACCTGGGACATATCGGTGCGGGGCGTCCAGGGAGCGCAATTTCGCTGGATTATGTGCCCGCGTTCCAGCAGTGGTGGCGACAGCGAATCGAAGCAGATGATATAGAAAGCTTGCTGGATTATCGTGCGAAAGCACCTGGCGCGGTCGAGGCGCACCCGACGGAGGAGCACTTGCTGCCATTTTTTGTGGCACTGGGGGCAGGCGGAGACCGGTTTGCGCCACAAGCTGTGTACAGCGGCGTCGAATACGGCATGTTGGTCATGGACAGTTACGCGTTCTGGCCGGAAGGACATGTCCTTGCAGCCGCTGGGGAATCGAGTCACGTTTCGCAACGAAAGGAACTTCAATGATCCAGATACGCAAAGCGAATGAGCGCGGCCATGCCGAGCATGGCTGGCTGGAATCCTGGCACAGTTTTTCTTTTGCCGAATATCACGATCCGGCGCACATGGGTTTTTCGGTGTTGCGCGTGATCAATGAGGATATTGTTGCGCCGGGCACGGGTTTCGGCATGCACTCGCATCGCGACATGGAAATCGTTACCTATGTGTTGAGCGGAGCATTGCAGCATAAGGACAGCCTCGGCACGGGAGCCGTTATTAGCGCCGGCGAGGTGCAGCGCATGAGCGCGGGCACCGGCATACGGCACAGCGAATTCAATGCCTCGGAAACAGAGCCGGTTCATCTGCTCCAGATCTGGATTTTGCCCGAGCGCGCCGGCATCACGCCGGACTATGAGCAGAAGCTGATTCCAGATGAGGGAAAGCGCGGATGTTGGAAAGCGATTGCCACTCGCGACGGGCGCGAGGGTTCATTAACAATTCATCAGGATGCCGCACTCTATGCCGCGATCCTGGAGGACGGCGAACGCATCCAATTCCGTCCCGAACCGGGGCGCGTGCAATACCTGCAAGTCGTGCGCGGCGAGGTGTCGATGAATGGCGAGGTTCTTTCTGCCGGCGATGCCGTCGCCATTACGGATGAAAAGGAATTGGTGCTTGCTGCATGGGGTGGTGGAGAGGTTCTGCTGTTCGATTTACCTGCCAAGTTTTGACTAATAAACGGATTTAATTTTTGACCAAGGAGCCATAAAAAATGAACAATAAGCTGTTGAAACAACTGATCGTCGCCGCCGGATTCGCCGCACTTGGCACATCTGCCTGGGCCGACACCGAGGTGTACGGCATCGACAATTCGCACAGCTTTGCCAACTGGACCATACGCCACGTCGTTTCCAAGGCGTCCGGTACTTTCACCGACATCAAGGGGAAGGTCGTCGTCGATCGTGCAGATCTGTCCAAATCCAGCGTCGATGCAACAATCAACGTGCTGAGCGTGAGCAGCAATCACGCAAAGCGCGACGATCACATCAAGAAGGAAGAATATCTCGACGCCGGCAAATTCTCCGAAATGCGCTTCGTCAGCACCAAGGTTGAAGCGCTCGGCCCGAACGAAGGCGTGCTCACCGGCCAGTTCACGCTGCACGGCGTAACCAAGGAGACTTCCTTCCCGTTCCGCGTGCTGGGTTACGGTCAGGATCCGTGGGGCGGCAACCGCATGGGCATCGAAGCGCATACCACGATCAAGGCTTCCGATTACGGTTTCGCCTGGCCGCTCAAGCCCAACGCCCCTGTCGGCGACAACATTGAAATCACATTGCTGATCGAGGGCGTGAAGCAATAAGGCAGCATCACCGACCGGGTTTTTTAGCGATTATCCAGCCTACTTAACTCAAGGAACACAAACATGATTGACCTATTTACCCCCATCAAGCTCGGTCGCAACGAATTGCGCAATCGTATCGTCATGGCTCCGCTGACCCGTAACCGTGCCGGCGAGGGCAACGTGCCGCAGCCGCTTAACGCGAAGTACTATGAACAGCGCGCCTCGGCCGGCCTGATCATCACCGAGGCCACGCCGATTTCCGAAATGGGCCACGGCTATCCGGCCACGCCTGGCATCCATAGCGATGCGCAGGTTGCCGGCTGGAAGAAAGTGGTCGATGCCGTGCACGACAAGGGCGGCAAGATATTCCTGCAGCTGTGGCAGGTCGGGCGCATTTCGCATCCCTCGTTGCTGCCGGACAACGCGTTGCCGGTTGCGCCATCCGCGATCAAGCCGGCAGGGCAGGCGTTTACCTATACCGGCTTGCAGGATTTTGTCACGCCGCGTGCCTTGGCGACAGAAGAAATTCCGGGAATCGTCGACGACTTTCGCGTTGCTGCCGAGAATGCACTGGCAGCCGGTTTCGACGGTGTCGAAGTGCACGGCGCCAACGGTTACCTGCTCGACCAGTTCCTGCGCGACAGCACCAACAGGCGCACCGACCAGTACGGCGGCTCCATCGCCAATCGCACTCGCTTGCTGCTGGAAGTGGTGTCGGCGGTGAGTAAGGTGTGGGGTGCGGATCGCGTGGGCGTGCGTATTTCGCCGATCAATCCGTTCAACGACATCCGGGACTCGAATCCGCAGGCGCTGTTCAACCAGGTGGCGGATTCGTTGAGCCCGTTCGGCCTGGCGTATCTGCATGTGGTCGAGGTCGGCATGTCCGATGACGCGCCGCAGGCGTTCGATTTCGACGAGTTGCGTCGTGCGTATCGTGGCAATTACATCGCCAATGGCGGTTATGACAAGGCGCGCGGCAATGCGGCCATTGCTTCGCGGCACGCGGATTGCGTGGCGTACGGCGTGCCGTTCATTGCCAATCCCGATCTGGTGGAACGCTTCCGCATCGATGCGCCACTGAATCCAGCCGACCAGAGCACGTTCTATGGTGGTACGGAAAAGGGTTACACCGACTATCCGGCAATGGCCTGAAGTGCGATGATCATGCTGCGGAAACTTTCCCAAGCGCCTGAATCACCTCAAAAAAGGAGGTCCTTTGGATAGCGTCGATCTTTCTGTTCTGAACGCCTTGCACGCGTGGCACGCGGCAGGTGAAAAAGTTTGGCTGGTGACGGTGGTGGAAACCTTCGGCTCCAGCCCGCGTCCGCCCGGTGCGATGCTGGCCGTACGCGGCGACGGCCTTTCCATCGGCTCCGTGTCCGGCGGGTGCATCGAGGACGATCTCATCCTGCGCGCGCAGAGCGGGCAGTTGCCGGCTGAGCGCGCGGAAATGGTGGTTTACGGCGTCACCCGCGAAGAAGCCCGGCGTTTCGGCCTGCCTTGCGGCGGCGCGATGCGCCTGGTGGTCGAGCCAGTGCTGGAAGCCGGCTGGGTGAACGACGTCCTGGCGCATATCCGCAACCACCGTCTGGTGTCGCGCACCCTGCATCTCGCATCGCTCTGTATCACCTTGAACGATGCCGGACGCGACGACACGCTGGCCTACGACGGCGAAACGCTGACGACGGTGCATGGCCCGCGCTGGCGGATGCTGATCATCGGCGCCGGGCAGACCTCGCAATACCTGGCCCGCATGGCGCAGGCGCTGGATTACCAGGTCATCGTCTGCGACCCGCGCGAGGAGTTCCGCGAAGTGTGGGATGTCCCCGACACCACGCTGCTTTCCGACATGCCGGACGATGCGGTGCTCGCATTGCAGGTGGACAGCCGCACCGCCATCATCGCGCTCACCCACGACCCCAAGCTGGACGACATGGCGCTTCTGGAGGCGCTGAAATCTCCGGCGTTTTACGTCGGTGCGCTCGGCTCCAAAAACAGCAACGCCCGCCGTCGCGAGCGCTTGGCACTCTTTGATTTGACCCCCGACGAAATCGACCGCCTGCACGGGCCGGTCGGCCTTTCCATCGGCAGCCGCACCCCGCCGGAGATCGCCGTCGCGATCCTCGCGCACCTGATTTCCGTACGCCATCAACCGCAACCGGCCAGCGCAGCTTGCGTCAGCCAGACCAATACTCAGGAGACCTTGTCATGATTTCTCTCACCATCAACGGCAAAGCTGCCGAGGTCGATGCCGATCCCAACACCCCGCTGCTGTGGGTGCTGCGCGACCATCTGCATCTCACCGGCACCAAATACGGCTGCGGTATGGCCCAGTGCGGTGCCTGCACCGTGCATCTGGATGGGCAGGCCATTCGTTCCTGCGTGACGCCGGTTTCGGCGGTCAGCGGCAAGCAGGTCACCACTATCGAAGGCCTCGCCGAACAGACGCTCGGGAAAAAAGTGCAGCAAGCCTGGCAGGAGGTGGACGTGCCGCAATGCGGCTACTGTCAGTCCGGCCAGATCATGGCGGCGACCGCGCTGTTGCAGCAGAATCCCAAGCCCGACGACGCGCAGATCACCGCCGCGATGGAAGGTAACCTGTGCCGCTGCGGTACCTACAACCGCATCCGTGCGGCGATCCACAAGGCCGCCGAATTGCAGGGAGAAGCCAAATGAAAATCCTCGCCGAACATAATCCCAATCGCCGTAACTTCCTCAAGGGCTCTGCCGCACTGGTCGGCGGGCTGGTGATCGGTTTCTACTTGCCGGTGAAAGGCGGGCGTGCTTTTGCGGCGGATGCTGCGCCGGCTCAGGTGTTTCCGCCAAATGCCTTCATACGGATTGCGCCAGACGACACCATTACCGTGGTCGTCAACAAGTCCGAGATGGGGCAGGGGGTCTACACTTCGCTACCGATGCTGATCGCCGAGGAACTGGAAGCCGATTGGAGCAAGATTCGCGTCGAGTCGGCGCCGGTCGGCGCGGTATATAACCACACCGGTTTCGGCATGCAGATCACCGGCGGCAGCTCCAGCGTGTCGTCCTCGTGGGAGCAGTTGCGTCGTGTCGGTGCCAGCGCGCGCGTGCTGCTGGTGCGGGCTGCAGCCCAGGAATGGGGCGTGCCGGAAAGCGCGTGCCGCGCCGAGAACGGGCAGGTGATTCATGCCGCGAGCGGCAAGTCGCTGAGCTACGGCAAGCTGGCAGACGCGGCAGGAAAATTGCCGCGGCAGGAAAATGTAACCCTGAAGGACGCCAAGGATTTCAAGCTGATCGGCCAGCCGGTGAAGCGCATCGATACGCCGGAAAAGGTCAACGGCAGTGCGCAGTTCGGCCTGGATGTGTACCTGCCGGGTATGCTGACGGTATTGATCGCGCGCAGCCCGGTCTTCGGCGGCAAGGTGAAGAGCTTCAATGCCGATGAGGCGCGCAAGGTGCTGGGCGTTGAGGGCGTGTACCAGGTGCCCACCGGTATTGCGGTGGCGGCCAACGGCTTCTGGCCGGCCAAGACCGCGCGCGAAATGCTCCAGATTGAATGGGAAGAAGGGGCGGGTGCGGCGCTCTCCACGCCGAAGATGCGTGCGGACTATCTGGAAATGGCGAAAAAGCCCGGGGCCGTCGCACGCAAGGACGGTGAGCCTGCCAGGGCGTTAAAACAGGTGCACAAAAGCGTCAGCGCCGAATACGAGGTGCCTTATCTGGCACATGCGATGATGGAGCCGCTGAATGTGGTCGTCGATCTCAAGCCCGATCATTGCGCCATCTGGACCGGCACGCAAGCGCAGACCATGGACCATGCGTCTGCCGCGAAGGTCGCCGGACTCAAGCCGGAGCAAGTGGAAATTCATACGACTTATCTCGGCGGCGGTTTCGGTCGGCGTGCCAATCCGATGTCCGATTTCGTGATCGAAGCCGTGCAAACGGCCAAGGTGATCGGCAAACCGATCAAGGTGGTGTGGACGCGCGAAGACGACATGCGCGGAGGCTATTATCGCCCGATGTGGGCCGACCGCGTCGAGGCCGGTATAGGCAAGGATGGCAAGCCGGTCGCGTGGCAGCACACCATCGTCGGTCAGTCCATCATCGCCGGGACGCCGTTCGAAGGCTTTCTCGTCAAGGATGGCATTGATCAGACCTCCATCGAGGGTGCGGCGACGATACCGTATGCCATACCGAACCTGCAGGTCGACATTCACAGTCCGAAAAATCAGGTGCCGGTGCAATGGTGGCGTTCGGTCGGCCACTCGCACACCGCATTCATCGTGGAGACGATGATGGACGAACTGGCACATATGGCGGGACAAGACCCGGTGCAATACCGTCTCGCCTTGCTGGAAAAAGCGCCGCGCCATGCCGGTGTGCTCAAGCTGGCGGCGGAAAAGGCTGGTTGGGGCAAGAAATTGCCCGCCGGGCATGCGTACGGCGTGGCGGTGCACGAGTCTTTCAACAGCTATGTCGCCGAAGTGGCCGAGGTGTCGCTGGAAGAGGGCAAGATACGCGTGCACAAGGTCACCTGCGCCGTGGATTGCGGCATGGTGGTCAATCCGGACGGCGTGCGCCAGCAGGTGGAAGGCGGTGTCGTTTATGGACTTTCCGCGGCCTTGCAGGGAGCAATCACATTGGAAAATGGACGTGTCGTGCAGTCCAATTTCCACGATTACACGGCTCTGCGTCTTTCGAGGATGCCGCAGGTGGAAGTGCATATCGTCCCGAGCGATGCGCCGCCGACCGGCATCGGCGAGCCGGGGACGCCGCCGATTGCGCCTGCCGTCGCCAATGCGGTTTTTGCGTTGACGGGCAAGCGGTTGCGGCGGATGCCGTTCGACACCGAGACGCTGGCTGGCATAAGCGCGTGAAGGAAATCGCGGCCGTCGTGCTCGCTGCCGGCGCCTCGCGGCGCTTTGGGGCAGACAAGCTGCTGCATCCGGTGAAGGCGGGGAATAGTATGATGCCGCTGATTGCGCGCAGCCTGTTGCCTTGGCTGGACGCGTTCTCGCAGGTGACGGTGGTTGTCCGTGCTGACAGCGACGAGTTGCGGCGACAGGTTGAACAGGCGCTGGGGCCGGAAAAGGCGGCCGCTGTTCGTTGGTGTGTTTGCCCGGACGCCATGCTTGGCATGTCCGCCAGCCTGGCCGCCGGCGTCGCTTACAATCACAATGCCGATGGCTGGTTGATTGGCCTTGCCGATATGCCGGTAATCTCTTCAGCTATTATTGGCGAAGTGCGTGACGCGATTGCGTCGGGCGCCTCCCTGGCAGCTCCGTATTGTGATGGGCAGCGCGGCCATCCGGTGGGTTTTGCCGCCCGGTATCGAGATGAGCTGCTCGCGCTGCAAGGCGATGCTGGCGCGCGCGAGATTTTGAAGCGTGAGGCCGGGAGCCTGCTGCGTATCGACACCACGGATCCAGGAATTTTTACCGATATCGATAATCCTGAAGATTTGACCGGTCTGTAGTGAGATGCCCGCGCTACGGTTGCTCGCAAGAATAAATTGATAAAGGAGAACCACCGCATGAAGAAACCCGCCATCACCCGGATGCCCATTCACGAACTGCTCGCCTCCCGCTGGAGCGGCCGCGCTTTTGATGCTGCCAAAACGGTCGAACGCGACCAGGTCATCACATTGCTTGAAGCGGCGCGTTGGGCACCTTCCTGCTACGGTGACCAGCCGTGGCGCTTTGTGGTGTGGAACAGGAATGAAGATGCAAGGGCCTGGCAGCAAGGCTTCGAATGTCTCGCGCCCGGCAACCAGGCGTGGGTCAAGGACGCGCCGCTGCTCTTGCTGACGACGGCCGATACCTTGTTCAACCACAACGGCCAGCCCAATCGCTGGGGGCAGCACGATACCGGCGCGGCGGCCGAAAACCTTTGTCTTCAGGCGGAAGCCATGGGCATGATGGCACACCAGATGGGCGGTTTCGATGCGGAGAAGGTGCGCGCGCTGGTCGGCGTACCTGAACGTTATATCCCGATGGCGATGGTTGCGGTCGGCTATCCGGCGGACCCTGCTACTTTCAGTGCCGAGGTGCGTGAACGCGAAACCGCACCGCGCAAACGTCGCGAATTAGGTGAGCTGTTTTTCGCGGGCGCATGGGACAAGCCCATCATCTGATAAAATGGCGTTTTAATTTCTAACCTGGGATAGCATCATGGCCGTCGTCGAACTCACCAAAGCCAATTTCAAGGAAACCATTGAGAAGAACGAGCTTGTCATCGTCGACTTCTGGGCGCCGTGGTGCGATCCCTGCCTGACATTCACCGAAACCTTCAAGCAGGTTGCAGAAAATCATCCGGATATCGTCTTCGGCATGGTCAATACCGAAACCGACAATGAAATCGCCGAGTATTTTAATGTCGAGAAAATCCCCGGCATCCTGGTAGTGCGCGAACAGGCGGGTCTGCTGGCGCAGGTAGGGGAGCTGGGTGCGCCGGCCATGGAAGAAATCATCAAGTGGGCGCGGAATTACGACATGTCCACCGTGCGCGAGTATTACGCAGGTCAAAAGGCAGGTTGATTTGATACGCCGCTGAATTAAAAAATGGCGTGCAGTTTGCACGCCATTTTTATTTTAGCCGGTAAACGATCCGGTGCTGAGCAGCCTGAACAGGAAAAAGGCACCGATCGCCATCATCACATACATCGCAAGGTTGCCCAACGCGGAGGCCGAACTCTTGCCGAAGGTTCGCTCGAACCATATCCGCGCAATATAAATCGCCACGATCGCCAGCGGAATCGCCAGCAGCGCGCCGAACGAGTCGATCTGCGTCAGTTTCCCTGCGAACGTTGCCAGCCAGCCATCTTCCGAGAAGATGAGGATGGCCAGGCCGATAATGCCCATGATCATCAATACGAACTGGGCGCCGGCTTTCAGTACCGATATCAGTGACTCCGGCTTTTGTGTTGGTTTCTCTTTAGCACCTGGTTTTGCCATTTGGTCAGCCCTCGATGTGACGATGTTACGAAATCAATCCGAACTGTCCGGTAGATACTTGGTTGGGTCCACCGGTTTCCCGAGCTTGCGAATCTCGAAGTGAAGTTTGACACGGTCGGTGTCGGAATTGCCCATTTCGGCAATTTTCTGGCCCTTGGCGATGAACTGGCCTTCCTTTACGAGCAGGTGGCTGTTATGCGCATAAGCCGACAGATAGGTTTTGTTGTGCTTGATGATGATCAGCTTGCCGTAGCCGCGCAAACCGGCACCGCTGTAAACCACCTTGCCCGGCGCGGCAGCATAGACCGGCTGGCCGTGATCGCCGGCGATGTCCACGCCTTTCGCGCTGGCGGCATCGTTGAAGCCGGCCAGGATTTTCCCTTTGGCCGGCCATGACCATTCGAGCGCCTCGTCGTCTGCCGGCATTGCCGGTTTTTCGGCAGATTGCTCGGGTTTCGGCGTTTCTGCGACTGCAGGCTTTTCGGTCGGCGCCACGGGTTTTTCGGTTGGTGCGGCAGGTTTCGGGGCAGGCTCGACGTTCAATGCGCGGGCACTATAAGGTTCTTTCAGAGCCTTGGGCTCGGTCAGCAATGGGGTACCGTCTGATTGGACCGGTGCCGGCTCAATCGGTTTGCCGGTTGCATCCAGCGGTCTGGCGGTGGGCGCCGGTTCCAGCTTGAGCGGCGTGGCGACGGCTTCGTCGCCCTCGACAGGCTTGGCCGCAGTTGTGCCTGCCACCGCCTTGGGATCCTTAAGCCTCAGCTGTTGGCCGATGTAGATTACGTAGGGAGGCTGGATGTTATTCCACTGGGCGATTTCCTTGTGGTCGAAGCCGAATTCCAGGCCGATGCTGTAAAGGGTGTCGCCTTTCTTGACGGTATAGCTATCGGGACGCCAATCCTTTTCGGCCGGAGCCGTTTTTTTTGCAGCTGGGGCAGGCTTGACTGCTTTCTTGGGGGCTGACGGAGCGCGCTCGATAACGGGCGCCTGATACCCGGTGGCGCAGCCGGCCAGGAGCAGAGCGGCTATCCAGAAGTAACGCTTCAAGTTGTCCCTCCGAGAAGCGGCACGAATTTGACCGCTTCCAGTTTGGTCTGGCGGAATTCTTCCGGCAGGCGCTCGACCAGCACGAGTATCTGTTCCTGTGTGCCGACGGGGATGACCATGCGGCCGCCCACGGCCAGTTGCTGCAACAGTTCGTTGGGGATATGCGTGGCGCCGGCAGTGACCATGATACCGTCGAATGGTGCAAGATCGGGCAGGCCGTAATGGCCGTCGGCGTGCTTGACCTTGACGTTGCGCGTGCGCAGTTCGCGCAGATTGGTGCGGGCTTTCATCAGCAGCGGGCTGATGCGCTCGACGGAGTAGACCTCCTGCGCCACCTTGGACAATACGGCTGTCTGGTAACCGCAGCCGGTGCCGATTTCCAGCACCTTGCCCAATGGATTTCCGCTGCGCAGGATTTCCGTCATGCGCGCGACGATGTAGGGCTGGGAAATAGTCTGGCCGTAGCCGATGGGCAGCGAAACGTCTTCATATGCGCGGATCGATAGCGCCTCGTCGACGAATATGTGGCGCGGGATCGCATTCATTGCGCCCAGAACGACTTCATCCTTGATGCCTTGCTCGCGCAGGCGCTGGACCATACGGTCGCGTGTGCGCTGCGAAGTCATGCCTATGCCGTGCATGGTCGAACTCATAGGCCCAGCCACGAATCGAGCGCGTCGAGTTGCGCGTATTGCGTGAGGTCGATCTGCAAGGGCGTGACCGTGACCATGCCGTGTTCGATGGCATGGAAATCGGTGCCTTCGCCCGCGTCTTGCGCCGTGCCGGCCGCACCGACCCAATAGACGGTTTCGCCGCGCGGGGTGACCCATTTGACCACAGGCTCGGCCTTGTGCCGTTTGCCCAGTCGTACAACCTTGAGGCCCTTGATCTGGTCGTAGGGCACGTCGGGAACATTCATATTCAGTAGTACCGGCGGTGGAAAGGTGTTTTCCTGGAAGCGCTGCACCATGTCGTAGACCACGCGTGCGGCGGTGTCGAAATGCTGGGGCGCGTGCTGTGCCATCGATACGGCAATTGACGGAATGCCGAGGAGATAGCCTTCCATCGCAGCGGCGACGGTGCCGGAATAAATGGTGTCGTCGCCCATGTTGGCGCCGTCATTGATGCCGGAGATGACCATGTCCGGCAAATCGTCGAGCAGACCGGTCACGGCCAGGTGCACGCAATCGGTGGGAGTGCCGTTGACGAAAAAGAATCCGTTGGCCGCCTTGCGGACGGAAAGGGGACGATCCAGTGTCAGGGAGTTGCTGGCGCCGCTGCGGTTACGTTCGGGAGCGACCACGGTGATTTCGCCGAGCGGGGCCAGGGTTTTCGCCAGGGCGGCAAGGCCGGGCGCAAAGTAACCGTCATCGTTGGAAAGCAGAATACGCATCGATTTAGTTCACCGGTGAGCGATCATCCGCCGCCCATGCGGTGCGCGGCACGAATTTCGAAACGGGCTATTTCGGCAGGCGGGTGTGCGGTCACGAACATCCATCCCGGTTGAGTTCAAACGCATCTTTATAATTTCTGGTGAAACCGACTCTCGGGATTATAGCTTACAACCGCGCCATTTTTAGGCGATGAAGTACGGCTTATTTTTAACCGGATTTCTTCGTCGTCTGCTGGCGGTATTCCTGCAGCGCCAGGATGTTCTTTATCCGCAGCGCGAGTTCGGTGCGATCCACCGGTTTGGAAATGAATTCGTCGGCACCTGCCTGAAGGGCATAGAGCCGCGATTCGCGATCGTCGAGCGCCGTGACCATGATAATGGGGATATTGCAGGTGGCTGGAAGCGCCTTGAGCTTCTCCACGACTTCGAAACCATTCATGTCCGGCATCATGACATCGAGCAGTATCAGGCCTGGAATCTCTTTTTCCGCCATTTGCAACGCCTCCTGGCCGGTGCCGGCGGACACGGTGGCATGGCCTTCCGCATTCAGCATCGCCTTCAGGACGCGAACATTGCGCTCGTCGTCGTCGACGACCAGTATTTTGGCGGATTGAGGGTCCATACCCGGCTCCTTTCCTGATTAATTCCTGCCCCTTTTCCGCTGGTTTTCATATTGGCGGAAAGCGGCATGGATTACTTTTAACAACTTGTCATCCTCCCAGGGCTTGGTCAGGAACTTGTAGATTTCACCCTTGTTCACGGCCTCGGTGATCGATTGCAGGTCGGTGTAGCCGGTAAGGATGATGCGGATCGTGTCGGGATACATTTCCCGCACTTTCGAAAGGAAGTCAGGGCCGTTGGTCGGCGACATGCGGGCATCGGATATCACCAGGCCGACCTCGTTGCCGGCAAGGAGGTTCAGTCCATCCATGCCGTTTTCGGCGGTCAGTGTGGTGTAACCCTCGCGCCGCAGCAGGCGTTTCAGCGCCGACAGGATGGACGGCTCGTCGTCGACCAGCAGGATGGTGTTCTGCGGTTTATGGTGTGTCGTCGGGAAGGCGAGTGTGCGCTGTTCGCGCAACAGCGTTTCGAATTCGGCGGCGGGGAGGGGGCGGCTGAAATAATAGCCCTGCATCTCATCGCAGCCGCGGGTCTTCAGGAAGTTGAGCTGGGCAGCGGTTTCCACGCCCTCGGCGATGGTCGCCATTTTCAGGCTCTTGGCGAGGGCCATGATGGCGAGCGTGATCGCGGCGGCATTGGGGTCATGCGTGATATCGCGCACGAAGGACTGGTCGATTTTCAGGCGGTCGATGGCGAATCGTTTGAGATGGCTGAGGGACGAATAGCCGGTGCCGAAATCGTCGACCGAAAGCGAGATGCCCATCTCCTTGAGCTTTTGCGTGGCCACGATAAACGCATCCGGGTCCGACATGATCATGCTCTCGGTCAGCTCCAGCTCCAGGTAATGGGCATCCAGCCCGCTGTTTTCCAGCACGCTCGCGGCCAGGCTGGCAATGTCCTGGGCATCGAGCTGGCGGGCGGACATGTTGACCGCGATGGAAATATTGCGTAGGCCGGCATCTTGCCAGGCCTTGTTCTGGCGGCAGGCGGAGCGCAATACCCATTCCCCCAGCGGTACGATGATGCCGGAAGCCTCCGCCAACGGAATGAATTCTGCCGGCGACACCATGCCGCGCTGGGGATGCCGCCAGCGCAGCAAGGCTTCCGCGCCATAGATTTCGCCAGTGTGCAGGCTGACCTGCGGTTGGTAGTGCAGCATCAGCTCGTTGTTATCCAGCGCGCGCCGCAAGGCGTTCTGCAGGTCCAGGCGTTCCAGCGAGCGGGCGTTCATCTCTGTTGCATAAAAACTGAAGCGGTGGTCGTCCATTTTTTTTGCGCGATGCATGGCCGTGGTCGCGTTCTTCAGCAGCGTTGCGCCGTCCTCGCCGTCGCGCGGGAAGACGCCGATGCCGATGCTGGCAGTAAGAAAAACCTCGCGCTCGCCGATCTGTAGCGGGTGTGCCAGTGCTTCGAGCGCCGCGCGCGCGGCGACGGCGGCCTCTTCCTCATCGGGAGTTTCGATGGCCCAGACGAATTCGTCGCCGCCGGTCCGTGCCAGCGTGTCCGTTTCGCCTTCCAGCGCATGCAGGGTATTGGCCACCGCCTGCAGCACGAGATCGCCGGTGCTGTGCCCCAGGCTGTCGATGATGTTGCGGAAGTGGTTGAGGTTGATGACCAGGATCGCCAGCATGGAATTTTCCTGCCGGCAGCGGTCGAAGGCCTGCATCAGGCGGTCGTTCAGCAAATTGCGGTTGGGCAGGCCGGTCAACTCGTCGAAATTTGATTTGCGTTCGAGCTGTGCCATGTAACGCGCGCGTTCGCTGATGTCGGTCACCATCACGACGGCACCCTGCAACTGTCCGTCCTCGACGATCGGGGTGCTGGACAGCTCGATCTGTATCGGCGAACCGTCCTTGCGCCAGTAAGTATCCTGCGTGCGCTGTATTGGGGAGCCTACGCTAATGGCGGCAGAAAACGGGCAGGCTTCCTGCGGGTAAGGTTCGCCATCCGGCCTTCTGTGATGGACGGCGTCATGGGCATTACGGCCAAGCAGCTCGTTGGGCGCATAGCCCAGCATGGCATTGGCTGCGGGATTGACGAAGCTGATGATGCCATGCATGTCCACGACATAGATGCCTTCCGAAGCGGACTGCAGGATAAGTGCGTTCTGCTGGCTGACGCGCCGAAAGGCACTCTCCACTTCACGCTGGTGTATGCGCGCGCGCAGGGTTTCGATGGCGAAGGTCAGGTCGTCCGCGGTTTCCGTCATCAACTTGACTTCTTCCTTGTCGAAGGCGTCCGGCTCGGTGGACCAGATCACCAGTACGCCGGAAACCTTGCCATCGAAATATAGCGGAAGCCCGAGCACCGATGTCAGGCCCTGTTTTTCCGCTTGCGCATGCCATGGGGCCATGCGTGGGTCGTTGGCGACATCGCGGATGATGGCGGGCTTGCCGCTTCTGATGGCCATGCCGGCCGCGCCCGCACCTGTACCGGCATCGGCCCAGGTTATTTTCATTTCATACAGATGACCGCCCGCCATGCCGAAATGCGCCATCGGGCGTACGGTTTTCCCCTCGTCCTGTTCGACATAGCCGATCCAGGTGAACGGATAATCGCCGACCTCGACGATCAGTCGGCAGACTTCCCGCAACTCGGCGACCTCATCGACGGCGCGCAGCAGGGCCCGGTTGCTGGCGCTCAGGATGTGGTGGGCACGCAGGCTGCGCCGGTGCTGCCGGGTGAGTTGCTCGATATGGCGGCGATGGGCCTGCAGGCTGTCGGCAAGGCTGTCGATGGCGCTGGCCAGGCGCCCCGTGTCGCTGTCGTCGCCCTCTATTCCGGTACGTGCATGGGTTTCGCCGTCCAGCAGTCGCTCGGCGACAGCAATGATGTCATGGAGTGCGCTCATTGTTACCTCGTTTTTCATTTTTTGGCGTTGCGATTTCCGCAAGAGCCGACATAACCGTTTCCAGGAAAGCCTGGTAGCGGATAGGCTTGGCGATATAACCGTCGCAACCTGCCGCATAAACTTTTTCTTCATCGCCCTTCATGGCGAATGCGGTCAACGCGTAGATCTTGATGTCGCGGGTCGTGGCATCGCCTTTCAGAATCCGGGTCGCGGTCAGCCCGTCCATGCCGGGCAATTGAATATCCATCAGGATCAGGTCCGGCAGGTGCTGCTGCGCGATTGCAATACCGCCCAGCGCGTGATTGGCCTGAATGACGGTATGGCCCGCGCTGTTCAGGAGAAAAGCGGCGAGCTTCATGTTCTGCACGTTGTCTTCGATGATCAGGATTTTTGCCATTTTTTCCCAAGTGCCCGATGAACCTCGCTGATGAAATTGCCGTGGTTGAACTGCGATTTCTCCACGATCTGCAGGACGTGGCCGTTCAACGCCTTGCGGTCGTCTGGAGAAAGGTATTTGGCGGTCAATACGATGATGGGGATCTGGGCGGTTTTCGGCCCGGATTTCAATGTGTCCACGATTTCGAACCCACCGATCCCCGGCATCATCAAATCCAGGATGATCAGCTCCGGCTGGTGAGATTGCGCGACCTGCAGGCCTTCCTCGCCGCCATAGGCCCGCAATACCGTATACCCCGCTTTTTCCAGATAGGTGGAAATGATCTCGACCGCCTTGGGGTCGTCGTCGATCACCAGCACGGTGGCGGCGCTAGCGGGTTGGACAAAGCCCAGGTCGGCAAGTGCGAGCGCGAGTTCGTCGGCGGAAACGGGTTTTTGCAGCACGGTGGAGGCCCCCAGTGACATACCCTTGTTGCCGTCCGCGACTATCGAAATGATGACGACCGGGATATGCGTGTGTACCGACTCGTTTTTGAGGCGGGCGAGAAAATCCCAGCCGTCCATGCCCGGCAGCAGGATATCGAGGGTGATGAGGTCGGGGTTGCAGCCTTCGTGCAGCATGTTCAAGGCGATTTCTGCAGTCGGAGCGCACACCGTGCGGCAACCTTCCTTTTCGAGCTGCAGCCGGATCAGGTCTGCCGCCCGATACTCGTCTTCCACGATCAGCACCAGCGGCGAGGGACTTAATGGTTGAGCCGAGGCTTGTCCACCGGGCATGGCGTCAGTGGGGATATACGACGCCGGCTCGCTGCGGTAGGGCAGCCACACGATGAAGGTGCTGCCCTGGTCCGGCACGCTGGCGACCGAGACGCCGCCGCCATGCAGGGCGGCCAGTTTCTTGACCATGACCAGCCCCAGCCCGGTGCCGTCGAAGCGGCGCGACAGCGAGCTGTCGAGTTGTACGAAAGGCTGGAACAAGCGCGCCATGTCCTGATAGGCAATGCCGATGCCGGTGTCGGTGACGGCTATTTCGAGATACTCCGCCATGTCGGTTGTCAGCAGCGTGTGCAATTCCGGTCGTTTTTCGATGCGGGAGAGGACATCCTGCCGTGCGACGACGCGGGCGGACAAGGCAACCTTGCCGTTCTCCGGCGTGAACTTGACGGCATTCGACAGCAGGTTGTAGACGATCTGCTTCACCTTGCGCGGGTCCAGCCATGCCGTGCCCAGCGTGTCCGGCGCATCGATGCTGAGCTGGATGCGGTGCGCCATCGCTTTTTCACGGATGATGGAAAGGCAGTTATGCAGCAATTGCGGGACGTTGGTTTCTTCGCTCTCCAGCACCATTTTTCCGGCCTCGATCTTGGACAGGTCGAGCACATCATTGATCAGGTACAGCAGGTGCTGGCCGCTATCGAAAATATCCGAAACGTATTCCTTCTGCTGCTCGGTCATCGTCCCCACCAGGCCATCGCGCATCACCTCCGAGAACCCGATGATGGCATTGAGCGGAGTACGCAACTCATGCGACATGTTGGCGAGAAACTCCGATTTCATGCGGCTAGCCTCTTCCAGTTGCATGTTCTGCCGGCTGATTTCCTCGCTGCGCAGTCGCAACTGGCCGGCCAGCAGCTTGAGGTCATCGTATTGCTGCACGTTATGCAGGGCCACGCCGAGCTGGGCGGAGATACGCTCGAGGAAAGACTGGTCGCGGTCGCCAAGCGGACGACTGGACACGACCACCACGATTGCCAGCAGCTTGTCCAGATAAATGGCGGGGCACAGGACGATGCAGGCGGGGGTGAATGCCAATGCGGTCGTCTCCGAGGGGAAGGTCTCATGCTCGCTGAAATCCTTGAGCACGGTAGTCCGGTGGTCGCGGGCGACGCTGCGGATCACTTCGTCGCTCAAGCGGAGCTCGATGGGGGCGGTGGCAGCGGTGTGGCTGGCTTCCTGGCGGTATATGCCGTTCCATTCGTCGAAACCGTAGACCGCGGAAACCGGGAAGGCGGCATTCTTACCCAGGATTTCCAGCATGCCGTGCAGGAGCTGGCCGCGTTCCATAGTCGAATTGAACAGCCGCAGCACTTCGCCGTGCGTGCGTTCGAAGAGCGCGGCATGGATCAGCTCTTGCTGCCGCACTTCGAGGTCTTCCTTGACGCGCACGGCTTCTTCAAATGTGGAGATCAAGAGATCGAGAATTTGCTGCCGCTCGGCATTCACGAAATGCTTGTGGCCGGACAGGTAGATTTCCATGCCCATTTGCATCTTCTGGTTTTGTCGCATCTGGCGGTTCATCAGCAGGTAATCGATGCGGGCCAGCAGGTATTTTTCGTCGTATGGCTTGCGGATGAAATTGTCCGCGCCGCACTCCAGGCCTTTCAGCACGTCCTGTACATCGGTGAGTGAGGTCACCAGGATCAGCGGCAGGCTGGCATGGCGCGGATTCCCCCGGATGGCCGTGCACAGCTCGTAGCCGCTCATCTCCGGCATCACGATGTCGCTGATCACGAGATCGGGGTTGATGTCGTCGAGCAGCCCCAGCGCCTGCTTGCCGTTAAACGCCACTGCCACGTGGAAGTTGTTGCGCTCCAGTAGGTACTGGAGATGCTCTGCCTGTGTCGGGCTGTCCTCGGCAATCAGTATGTGCACACTTGGGTTGCTGTTAACCTGTTTGTTTTTTTCCGTCATGGGATTCCCCTTATGATCTCACTACGCTGATCAACGCCGACGCGATCTTGTCCGGCCCCAGTACGTAAGCGGCAGCGCCCAGCGCGATAGCTTCGCCCGGCATGCCGTGCACCACCGAGCTTTCCTTGTCCTGGGCAATGGTCAGCGCTCCATTGGCACGCATCAGCCCCAGTTCCGCCGCGCCATCCTTGCCCATGCCGGTCAGCAGGATGCCCACTGCATTCGCGCCGTAAGCCTGTGCCACCGAACGGAAAAGACAGGACACCGACGGGCAATGCCCGTTTTCGGGTGCATCTTTTTTGAGCGTGATGCGGGCATAAGCGTCAATACTCGCCTGAAAACCGTTGGGTACGACGTAAGCATGCCCTGGCATCATCAATTGTCCGTGAACGGCCAAACGGACAGGAAAACCACTGGCTTCGGTTAGCCATTGCACGAAGCCTTCGGTAAATCCCTGGGCAATGTGCTGAACGATGATGATGGGCAGCGGAAAATCCTTGGGCAGGCGTGTCAGCAGCTGCTGCAAGACCAGCGGCCCGCCAGTGGAAGAGCCGATGGCGACGAGCCGGACATGCTTGTGCGAGGAAGAGGCCGGGGGCACCATCTCGGGCATGGCAGTGTCGCTAGGCGTGGCCGTCGGCACCCTGTGTTTCGCCCAGCGCTTGACGACCTTGATCTCGGACATCAGCTTCACCGTCTGGATCAGCTCCCGCGCCGTCGCGGCATGGTCGGGATGGCCGACCCCGGTCGGCCGCTTCATGACCGCCAGCGCACCGGCTTCCAGCGCGGAGAGCGTGGTGGACATTTCATCGGTCGTTGAGCTCCCGGTCACGATCACGATGGGCGTCGGCGTGTTTTCCATGATGGCGCGCGTTGCCGCATAGCCGTCCATTTTCGGCATGTGCAAATCCATGGTGATGACGTCCGGCTGCTTGGCCTTGACCGCCTCCAGCGCCTCCTCGCCATTGCTAGCGGTGCCGATGACCTGGATTTCCTGGTCCGAAGCGAACAGGTACAGCAGGAATTCCCGTACGGCTGGCGAATCCTCGACCACCAGCAGGCGGATCGGAGAGCGCTTGTCCGAGGCGAGTTTTGCGTTATCTGGCATCGTGTACCTGCCGGGATTGAAAATAGGGCGGTTTTTTCATCGCGGCGGCCCTAGATCAGACGGCCGATGATTTCGAGCAGGTTGCTCTGCTCGAAACTGCGTTTGACGATATAGGCATCGGCGCCGACGTCGATGCCGCGCTCGCGGTCTTCGCGCGATTCCAGCGCGGTGACAAGGACGACCGGCAGGTCTGCCAGTTTCTGGTCGGCGCGTATTTTCGCGGTCAGGTCGAACCCATCCATGCGTGGCATTTCGACGTCGGATACCACGATGTCGAAGACGCCGCTGCGTACCTGCGTATAACCGTCGACGCCATCCACCGCGGTACTGACCTTGTAGCCCGCCAGCTCCAGGATGCCCTTGATCAGGCTGCGGGCGGTGATCGAATCCTCCACCACCAGCACGTGCTTTTGCTGCTGCGGACTTTCCTGCGGGCTGGCGGCAATTCCTGCGGCCTTTCCCGCCGGTGCGTGCAAGGCCGATTTCATCAGGTCGGAGACGTTCAGGATGGGCACGGCCTTTCCCGTGCCGAGTATGGTGGCTGCGGCGATATTGCGCACGCGGGAAAGCTGCTTGCCCAGGTTCTTGACCAGTACCTCCTGCTCATTGACCACCTCGTCCACGACAAAGGCGATATGCTTGCCGCTGGCCGTAAGCAGGGCGATCTGGATGAACGGATCGGTCGGAGTATCGGCGTGCGGAATCTCCAGTACGTCACCCATGCGCACCAGGGAAAATGTGGTGTCATTCAGGCGTATCGTTTCCCGGTTTTCCACCGTCTGTATATCGGTTCGGAGGATGCGGGCGGTCTGCTCGACGTGGCTGGTAGGCAGCACGAAAATTTGATCGCCTATCCGTACCGTGATGCCGCGATAGGTCGCGAGCGTCAGCGGCAACAGAATGCGGAAGCTGGTGCCGACCCCGGGATGCGTGGTCACGGTGACGGAACCGCCCAGCTGGTCGATCTTCTCGCGCACGATGGCGAGGCCCAGCCCTCGGCCGGAAATTTCGGTAATGATGGGGCTGGTGGATAAGCCTGAATGGTAGATCAGGTCCATGACGGCTTCGTGATCCATGCCGGAAGCTTCTTCTCTGCTGAGCAGGCCGAGCCTTACGGCGTGGCTCTTTACCTTTTCCGTGTCGATACCGGCTCCGTCATCGGACACCATGATTTCCACGCGATTTCCGTTTCTCGGCTGGATCGTGATGACGATCTTCCCGCGCCCGGGTTTTTGTCGTTCAGCGCGTACCTCGGGTAATTCGATGCCGTGGTCGATGCAGTTCCTGACCATATGGATCAAGGGGTCCTTGATCGCCTCCAGTATTCTACGGTCGGCCTCGAGTTCCTCTCCCTGCATGGCCAGTTCGATTTCCTTGTTATGGTTTCTGGCGAGATCGCGCACCAGGCGCGGGAAGAGTTCCAGCAGGGTTGAAAAAGGCAGCATCAAGGCCTTTTTCGTGTCCTCCAGGAGGTCGTCCACCATGCGGCCGATCATGCGCTGGTCCTGCTCGGTGGATTTGGCGATGGCATTGAGCTGATGATTCAGGCTCTTGATGAAAATCACGTTCTGTTCCATCAATTCCTGCAGTTGCGGCTGTTCCGTCAGTGCGTGATGGAGGTCGGGGAAGGCGCTGCTGAAATTCGACCACTCCTTGTGCCAGTTGGTGGCCATCGTCTGCATCGCAGCCAGTTCCTGCCGCCGTTGCTGCCCCAGCAGCTTGGCAGCCAGCATTTCTTCCGCCTGCAGGAAGATGGAGTCCAGTTTGTCGGTTGAGATACGGACCGTGTTTGCCAGCGGCGATTTCTCGCCGATGCCAAACGCAGTCCTGGGCAACGGTGCGCGCGGGGTGGCGGTTTCCGTTGTCGGCGCACTGGGTTCCGGCTCTCCTGGAGGTTGGGCGGTATCCGATTCGCCCAGCAATGCGCTTAACTGGTTCAAGGTCAGCAGCAGGCTGTCGAACAACTCTGGCGACATCGCAGTCTCGTTGCGTTTCATTGCGGAGAATGTGGTTTCCAGTGACTGGCAGATACTTTCGATGGATTCCTGATTAACCGAGCGTGCCGCACCCTTCAGGCTGTGTGCCTCGCGGAAGATCTTCTCCACAAGCGTGGCGCTGCGGTCTGCATCCGGCCGGCGTTCCAGCTCCGCAATCCCGCTGAACAGCGCGTCGATATGTTCCTTTGCCTCCAGTCGGAAGGTTTTCAGCAGCCGCTGGAGAAACTCCTTGTCGTTATCTGCCATGTGCCTATCCCTAACCTCGCTCCATCATCTGTTTCAGCTTGAGTCCAAGCGCATGCAGGTTTTGTGCCGCGGTCTTGGCCTTTCCGGCGCTATCCACGTTTTGCTGACTGGCCAGACTGATGCCCTTGATCGCTCCTACGGCCTGATCCATGCCGATCAGTTGCTGTTGCGCTGACACGGCGATCTGGGTTGCGGCACGCGCAGCTTCTTCTATGCTTTCCGCCAGCGCATTGATCGACTGTCCCACTTCGCCGGAAAGCCGCACGCCGGATTCCACGGCCTTGCTGCCTTGCTCGGTAGCCATGACAGCAGCGTTGGTCGCCTTCTGGATTTCTCCCAGGATCGCGCGCACCTGGGTGGTGGCCAGCTTGGATTGACCGGCCAGGCTTTTCACTTCCTGCGCCACCACGGCGAAGCCCTTGCCTTGCTCACCGGCCTTGGCCGCTTCGATGGCGGCATTGACCGCCAGCAGATTGGATTGCTCGGCCAGGTCGTTGACGGTGGCGATGATTTCGCCGATGGCCTGGCTCTGTTCCGAGAGTCGGACGATGCTTTCTGCCACCGACTCCATCTGGCTCTGGATATGCAGCATGGCTTCCACCGATTCCTCGACCGATTTCTTGCCGTGCTTTGAGATATCCGCGGTGCGTTGCGCGGAGTCCGATACATTGCGGGCTTTGTCTGCGGCCATCAGCGCGGTCTGCTTGACTTCCTCCACTGTGGTCGTGGTTTCACTGACGGATGTTGCCGTCTGGGTCGATCCCGTTGCCACTTGGCTGGCCGCATCCAGAATATCGCTGGTGGAGGCGGCCAGTATGCTTACGGTTTCCTGCATCTCCTGCATCAGGCGGCTCATGCCGGCTTCTGCCCGCTTGCGTTCGGTGATGTCGATCACGCTGGTCAGTACCAGGTCGCCTTCATCGCTCTGGATCGGGTTGAGGCCGATCTCCACCGGAAACTCGCGGCCATCCTTGCGCAGGCCGAACAGGTCGCGCCCGGCACCCATCGCCCTGACACTGGGGTTGGCAAAGAATGAAGAACGATAGCCGCCATGCATGCCGCGAAAACGTTCCGGCACCAGGACATCGATCGACTGGCCGATCAGCTCATCGCGTCCATATCCGAAAAGCTTTTCCGTCTGGGCGTTGACCAGCGTAATGCGGCCGTCCTGTCCGACCAGGATGATCGCATTCGGCGCCGATTCGACGACACGCCGGAAGCGTTCCTCGGCACGCTTGCGCTCGGTGATGTCGATGATGCTGGCAAGCACCAGGTGCTGGCCGCTGCCATGAATAGGGTTGAGGCCGATTTCGACGGGGATTTCGCGGCCGCTCTTGTGCAGCCCGTAGAGATCGCGTCCGGCACCCATTGCCCGAACGCTGGGTTGTGAAAAGAAGCTGTCGCGATAGCCCGGGTGCGCAGAGCGGAAGCGCACCGGAACGAGTATTTCAATGGGCTGGCCGATCAACTCCCGGCGCGGGTAGCCGAACAGTTTCTCGGTCTGGGCGTTGACCAGCACGATCTTGCCGTCGCGGCCTACCAGCACGATGGCGTTGGGAGCGGCCTCGACGATATGGCGAAAGATGCCTGAGCTCGAGATCGGCCCGATAAAACCAAACCTCCAAGGTATTTTTCCCAGACTCAGCATATGGTCTCCGATCCCTGTGATTCAGCCATTTCCGGCTGATAGGCCGCTGTCAGTTGTTTCAGTTTCAGACCCAGTTCGTGCAGTTTTCTGGCTGTCTCCTCCGTCTGCTGAGTGCTGATGACGTTTTGCGTGCTTGCCTGTCCGATGCTATGCATCGCCAGCGCCACCTGATCCATTCCCGCCCATTGCTGCTGCGCCGACACGGCAATCTGCGTCGCCGCCTGTGCAGCGTCTTCGATGCTGTCTGCCAGCATGCGGATCGCTTCGTCCGCCTGCGTGGAGCGCTCCATGCCCGATGCCACCGCCTTGCTGCCCTGTTCGGCGGTGAATACGGCGGTGCCGGTCGCCTTGCGGATGTCGTTCAGAATCGTCCTGACCTGCGTGGAGGCTTGTTTGGACTGTTCCGCCAGCCGCTTGATTTCCTGCGCCACCACGGCGAAGCCCTTGCCCTGGTCACCGGCTTTCGCCGCCTCGATGGCCGCGTTGACGGCCAGCAGCTTGGATTGCTCCGCCAGGTCGTTGACCGAGGCCATGATTTCGCCTATCGCCTGGTTCTGTTCGGACAGGAGCACGATGCTTTCGGCGGCCGATTCCATTTGCCGCTGGATGTGCTGCATGGCATCGGCCGATTCCTGCACCGACTTTCTGCCGCGTTGCGAAACCTGCGCGGTGTTCTGTGCCGTCTCCGCGACGAATTGCGCTTTCTCGGTCGCGAGTCGCGCGGTCTGTTTTACTTCCTCCACGGTGGATGTGGCCTGGGTCACCGCCGTTGCCGTTTCGGCGGAGCTGGAGCCCAGCCGCATGGCGGCCTCCAGAATTTCCGTCGCGGATGTGTTAAGCACCTGGACGGTTTCCCGCATCTCCTGCATGAGCTGGTGCAGCCTGGTTTCGGCACGCGTGCGTTCGACGATTTCCTGTCGCGCGGCTTCGTTGCTTTTCAGCAGCTCTGCCGTGCGTTCCTGTACCCGGTTTTCAAGGTCGTCGCGCGCCGCGCGCAAGGACGTTTCGGCATGCATGCGGCCGATGTCAGTCACCTCGAGCGAGCGGCAATAGCGCCAGATCAGGCTGACGAAGACAAGAATGTTCAGCATGACGACGAGCGACAAGCGAAATTCGGTGTCGTAGAATTCGTCGCGTGTGCCGGCCCAGCACAGCCAGCCGATGAGAATCGGGAGGGCGATGGCGGCGGGCAGCAACTGGCGTGCCAATTGGCCGCCGGCGCCGCTACCGGTTACCGTCGCCATCACGCCATTCCCGGCACGCGCGGCGAGTATGCCGAGGGATAGCACGACAAAGGCGGCGGTCGTATGCAGCGCCATTTTCGTATACGCGGCGAAACCGTAAAGCGACTGGATGGCATAGGCATAGCCGAGCACCGCCAGCAATGCTACGACCAGTATGACCAGTGCCAAATACTGTGCCGGCCGATGCCGGCTACCAAACTCGCTATCCAGGAAACGCAGCGCGAGGCCCGCCAGCAGAAAATTGAAGGCCGTATTGGGCGCCATCCTTCCCGGCATTGAAGTCGCTATGGCGCCTTGCGTTTCCGTGAAAAGCATCTGATCGATACCGAAATCCGTGTTCAGGAGATATTCGCCCAGCGTCAGCAGTCCAATCAGCGCAACAGCGGTTGCGCTCCAGCGTGCGATGCGCAATTTATGCGGACTGGATTGATCCTGCCGCGACAGCCGTAGCGCCATGCCAATCAATACGAAAGAAAATGCCGTGTTCGCCTTCATCGACACCAGGCTGGGATGGAGACTCTTGAACACCGGAATATCCAGCCACCAGCCGATCAGCACGACCGTCCCTACGGCAATGACTACCGTACCGGCGATCCTGGACCAGCCTTGGAATTGCTTAGTCAGTTCGTTATTCATGCGTTTTAACCAGCCTCGTTATTTATTGTCCGGCCGTTACCGATCGACCAGCAGTCTCAGCCGCACGCCGATCTCATGCAGGCTCTGCGCGGCGATTTCGGCCTGCTTGGTGCCCGCCATGTTCTGTGCGCTGGCCTGCTTGATGTTTTCCATCGCCAATGCGACCTGATCCATGCCGACCAGCTGCTGCTGGCTCGATGCCGCAATCTGCAATGCCGCTTGTGCCGCGCTCACGATGTTTTCCGACAGCATCTGTATGGAGGTCCCCGCAGTACCGGACTGCCTGGCTCCGTCTTCCACCGCCTTGCCATTGAGGTCGGTTGCCATCACCGCAAGCCCGGTGGCCTTCTGGATGTCGTTGAGGATCGCCCGGACCTGCGCCGTTGCCTGACGGGATTGTTCGGCCAGCGTTTTTACCTCCTGTGCCACGACGGCGAAGCCCTTGCCTTGGTCGCCGGCCTTGGCCGCTTCGATGGCGGCATTGACCGCCAGCAGGTTGGATTGCTCGGCCAGGTCGTTGACGGTGGCGATGATTTCACCGATGGCCTGACTTTGTTCGCTCAGCCGGCCAATGCTGTCTGCCGTAGCGGTTGTCTGGGTGCGGATACGATTAATGCCGTCGATCAGCGCTTCCACCGCTTGCTGGCCGGATTTCGATACCTGAGCGGTCTCCTGGGCAATGTCGGAAACCTGCTTTGCCTTTTGCGTTGTCATTTGCACGGTTTGTTTGACTTCCTCCACCGTTGCGGTGGTCTGGCTGACTGCGGTGGCGGTTTCCACCGCCCCGCTGGCAACCTGTGTTGTCGTGGCAAGGATTTCAGCAGAGGCGGAGGTCAGCTGGGCAATCGTCTCGCGTAGTTGGCGATTGATGGAGCGGGTCAGGTAGGTGCTGAACAGGAGGCAGAGCGAGAACCCGACGAGCGATGCCAGCGCAATTGCAATGACGATACGATCCACCGCTTCCTTGAGTTGCTGGCGCTCGACATCGATTATCTCCAACTGCGCATTGCGGAATCTTTCGGTTTGGTCCGTCAATGCGCGCGCACGCGGTAGCATTTCCGCTTCGCTCATGGCGATCGCTTCCGCGGTTTTGCCGCGTTGCACGAGGTTGATGGCGCTGTGCACATACCGCTCCAACTCCGCCTGGATCGTGGCGATGTCGTTCAGCTCTGCAACGTCCCGGTTGGAAACCGAACCGTGGAGTTTCCCCAGAGCGTCGCTAAAACGACGAGAGTCCTGTTCCAGCTCGTGAATGAAATATTGTTGCTGGTCGGGGAACAGGAACAGCCCGCGGTAGTGCTGGATCTGAGAGCTGACTGCGATCCGGAGGTCACTGGATCCGCTGAGCGCTTCGCGCTTAACTATGAACTGCTCGTATTGTTGATGCTGCAAATTAAGCGCATAAAACGCTCCCGATGCCACGAGAAGAAACATGGATAGCACGACAACATAGCCGCCGATGATTTTTGTACTGATGGTCATCTTGTTCCCCTGGGTAACACCCTTTTTATATTGTTCAGACCTTGTACCGCTCGATGAGCTGCTTCAGTTTGACCCCCAGCTCATGCAGACTAAGGGCGGCGATTTCTGCCTGACGCGTGCTCTCCATGTTTTGCGATGTGGTTTCCTTGATATTGGCTGTCGCCAGCGCAAGCTGGTCCATACCGACCATTTGCTGTTGTGCAGATACCGCGATCTGGTTGGCAGCGGCGGCGTTTTCGCCGATGCTTTCGGCCAGTTGGCGGATGGCTTCGCCGGCGTCGCGCGACTGCCGAACGCCGCTTTCCACGGCTTTCGATCCCTGCTCGGTCGCCAGCACAGCGATATTGGTGCCTTTCTGGATGTCACCCAACAGGCTGCGAATCTGGGCGGTGGCTTTTTTCGATTGTTCAGCCAGGTTCTTGACCTCCTGCGCCACGACTGAAAAGCCGCGTCCGTGCTCGCCCGCCTTGTTGGCCTCGATGGCGGCATTGACGGCAAGCAGGTTGGATTGCTCGGCGAGGTCCTTCACGGTGGCGACGATCTCGCCGATGGCCTGGCTTTGCTCGCTCAGGCGGACGATGCTCTGCGCGATGGACTCCATCTGCTGCTGGATGAGGCTCATGCCCTCGATCACTTCCTCGACCGATTTGCGGCCGGTCTGCGAAATTGCCACTGCTTTCTGCGCGGTATCCGACACATGCCTGGCTTTCTGGCTGGAAACCTGAACGGTCTGCTTCATTTCCTCGACCGTGGAGACCGTTTGCGCCACCACAGTAGCGGTTTCCGTAGCGCCGGCAGCAATCTGCGAGGTGCCCGTCATGATCGCGTTGGTCGAGGCCGCCAGTACGCTGACGCCTTCCGCAAGGTCGCGGTTCATCGCGCGCAGGTTTTCCACCATCGAGGCGAAGGCCTTTCCCAGCACATCCTGCTCCGATGGCGTTGCGATCTGCACGGTGAGGTCGCCGGTGGCGATTCTTCCAGCGACTTCAGCCTTGGCGCGCAAGCTTTCCACCATTGCCACGAAGGTATTGCCCAGCGCATCCCGATCCGACTGTGGTGTGATTTTAAGATTAAGGTCGCCCTGGGCTATTTGCCTGCCGATAGACGCTTTTTCCTGCAAAGAGGCCGCCATTTGCCGGAACTTCTCTTCGAGGAATCCGATTTCATCGGTGCGCGGCTGCTTGATCGGTCTCACCACGATTTCGCCCGCCGCAATCTGCCGCGCGTCCTCGGTCATTTCCTTCAGCGGTTCGACGATGTCTGCATGCAAACGGCGCGAAACGGGCAAGGTAATCAACAGCGAGCCCAGCATGACTATCAGGATGATGCTGCCGTAGCGCGCGATGCGTTTCACCATGGGTTCGGTGTTGACGCGCAGATATAGGGTACCGACTTGATGCGTTTTCTCCATCACTGGCCAGAAAACCGTCAGTTCACTGCCGTCGAAAAACGATCCCTGCGGCTTGGCCCGTGAGGGCGGTGGCGTTTGAACGTCATGGCGCAGGTAATAAGTAAAAAGTTGACCATTATCGTTGTACACCGCGGCAGCGCTCACGTCCGGATTGGACTGCAGCGCATGCAGGTACTCCTGCGTCGCCTTGGCGTCGCCGAATACCAGCGCTGCCGAGACATTTGCGGCGACTATGCCTGCGCGTACCGCCAAGTCCTGTTTCTGCTGCGTGCGATAGGAAACGATGTCATAAGCCACGATGATCGTGCCGGCCAGCAGCAATGCGATGGCGCTTGCCATTACGGTGATCAGCGTGAGTTTGCGACCGATGGGAATATTGAGCAGCCAGTTCATGGAGCTACTCCCTTTAAACATGAAGGTTGGCCTGTCATGGTTGTTGCCTCGGCCTGACGTTTAGGGCCAGCCCCAGCAGCTTGGCGCTGACGACAAGGTTATTCTGCGCAGCGGCGGCTTCGTCGATTTCAAAACGCACCCGATTGTCCTTGAGCACGAAGTTGACGATGGCACCCTTGCCGCCGCTCTCACTGACGGTCAATACCGGGCTGCCGCGCAAGCTGTCGATGGTTTGAGGAACGTTCAGGTCGGCACTGCCGAAGTAGGCGATATGGCAACCGGATTCGGGCGTGATTTCCTTTATCCGTTTGACGGCGATAGGGCGGTTGCCTGGTTGTTGGCCAGAGGCTGCGGAATCGAGTGCCTTGCCGAAAGGATCCTCGCCTACCACGCACAAGTTGAGCACACTGCCCGGGGCCGCATCCGGCCACTCGACATAAATGCCGAACTTGGTGAGATAAGCTGCCTTGACGGCATACTCAACAGGGCTGGCGGCGGCCAGTGCAACCGCAGGCACAGCCATCAGGCAAGTGAGTAAAAGCCGTTTTCCGGGCAGGCGAAGGTTAAGTGCCATTAGAATTGCCATGACACCTCCAAATAGACATTGCGTCGGAACTCACTGCGCGAGACGGCATTGCCGAACTCCGGGTGCTTGCGATCCAGCAGATTGAAGCCGCTCACGGAAAGTCCAATTTTCTTAGTAATCGCCCAGCCGAGCCGGGCATCCAGTGCGGTATATGAGGGGACATCGCCCACGGAAATGCCTCCGATCGACCGCAAGGCAACATCGAGCTCCACGTTATGCGACAGGTTCATCGAGGAGCGCAAGGAGAGCTGGTAGCGTGGGTCGGTTTCGGCGCCGGCGATACTGAAGGTGTCCGAGCTGTCGGAAGCCAGTTCGAGGTCTTTCTTGAAGTAGTTGTAGCCCATGCTCAAGCGCCACCAGTCGTTTACGCGGTAATTGCCCCAGAATTCGACGCCATAGCCCTCGCCGCGCATTTTGTTACCGAGAATGAAGGGCATGGTGCCGCCGGGGGAAAGCTCGACCGTGCGCAGCTCATCGTAGACGTTGTAGAAGGTGGAAGCCGAGAAGGAAAGATTGGTGGCCGGTTCCGCACGATAGCCGATTTCATAGGCCGTCAATTCTTCCGATTGGAAATCATCATTACCGACGAGCGAAACGGGACCGCTTTGTACGAAAAATTCGGTATCGATGCGCGATGGGGTGCGCACCGCACGCGAGACGGACGACCAGACCAGCGATTTGTCGTCGATCTTGTATGCCAGTTTTGCGCTGGGCTGGGTTTCGGTACCTGTGTAGCTGTTGTGCTCGAGCTTGATGCCCAACGTCATTTTCAATTGCTCGCTGAGGGCGATGCTGTCCTGCACGAAGAGGTTGGCGAGTTTGAGGCTGCGATCGGCCGGCAGGAAAGCCAGCGCCGCAGAATTGCCCACGCTGTCCTCCATTACGCGATAGCCGCCGCCCCAAACAATATCGTGCATGCTGCTCCAGCGAAACCGATGCTGGACATCGAGATCGTAGGTATCGAGTTGCTCGCGGAATTGCCCAGGGTAGTTGCGACGAGTGCGGTCGAAGTAGGCTTGCACCTGCAGATTCTCGTCGCCCCCCAGCGTACGGTTCCAGCGTCCCAGTAGATTGACGCCCGAGATGGTCTTGTCGTCATTGACGCGCTGGTCCTGCTCGCCGTCATAGATATCGCCTTGCAGCGTCATCTTGTCGCCTTCGCTGCCCGAATCAAGGCGGAATCCCGCCTGCTGTTTGTGCCAGCGGTCATGCACATCTGTGCCGTTTTCACGTTCGGTGCCATCCCGCTCGAAGCCCTTGGCATAGACCCGGAACGCCGTGTCGTCGTTAAGCTTGGCACCGTACCTTGCTGCGCCTCCGCGCTCCTCGGTACCGGCGCCCGCATTGAGCAGCGTTCCCTGCGTGGCATGGGCAGAGCGAGTGATGATATTGATGACGCCGTTGACCGCGTTCGACCCCCACAGCGTTCCGCCGGGTCCGCTAATGACTTCGATGCGCTCCACGTCTTGCAGCATCACGTCTTGCACGTCCCAAAACACACCGGAAAAAAGTGGCGTGTACACCGTACGGCCATCAATCAGCACCAGCAACTTGTTGGCTGTGGTGCTGTTGAAGCCGCGTGCGGTGATCGCATATTGGCTGGAATCGACGCGAGCCACTTGCAGATTGGGTGCCAGTCGCAGTACTTCGGGAACGCTGGTGTAGCCCGAACGGCGGATGTCCTCCTGCGTGATAACAAACACTGCCGCCGCCGCGTCGCTGAGAGATTCCTTCTTTTTGGAAACCGAGGAAATCTCGATGTTGGCGAGTTCCTCGATGCTCATGCCTGAAAAGTCCACCTGACGCTCGGTCGACGTCGCACCAAACGCCAGGCACGGTGCCAACAGCATGCTGCCAACGAAGCGCCATGCGTTTCTGCCGAATGACATACGGATAGAACGTGTATCTGTCTTGTTCACGTTGCCTCCCCTATAGGTTGGTGCCAACCCCTTGCGGTTGCATTGCAGTGATTGATGCGCGTTACTTCATGCCACTTCCTCGTGTATCACGATGTCTTTGTTGTGTAGTAGTTTTGCTGCATCCAGCACTACCAAGCGCTCACCGGTGATGCCCTTCAGATAATCTTCACGCACGCCGGTCAGCGTCGGCAGCCCCGGCTGAATTTCATGCAGCGGAACATTCCTCACGTCGAGAATGGCGTCCGCAAGGATGCCAAACTCCATGTCGCCGTCGGAGATGATCACAACCTTGTTGAGGTCGGTCAGTCCTTTTTCCGGCAATTCGAAAAGCTTTTTGAGATCGATGACCGACATGACCTGGCCGCGCACGTTGACGATGCCGGCAACGAAAGACGGCGTGCAGGGCAGCGGCGTAAGGTCTTTCAGCGGATAGACTTCGCGCACATAGGCCGTTTCGATGGCATAGGTTTCGTAAGCCAGCAGCAGCGTCACCACCTCGATGGCCGCCGCCGCCGCTTCATGCTCCGGTGGTTCTGCCAGCTGGCGAGCGCGTTGCAGCAGGATGCCATTCCACAACTCCTGCGGCGGTGTGATGTTCTGAGCGGACACCGTTTTTTTTGCGTTACTGCGCTTTGGTGGTGATGGTTTCCCAGGCTGTGCATCCGATTTCTTCATGCCGCTTTTGCCTCTTTGTGCATGCTGCTGCGTATGATTTCCATCAGCCGGCCCGCCGTCATTCCATCGGCTTCCGGCAGGACGTCGTCAGCGAGGTGTCTCGCGAGAATCAGCAAGGCATTGCCGAAATGCTTAGCTGCTTCGCGCGGCTTGTGCTGGTCGCGAAACAGGTTGCCGAGTGCGAACTGGGCGAGCACGAAATCCGGATCGAGATATAGCGTGCGCTTGTAAGCCAATGCGGCTTCGGGTCCGCGCCCGAGCTCCTTGAGTATGGCTCCAAGAAGGTAATGGCCGACCGGCTTCAGCCTGTCGGCAGCGATGGCTTGATCGCACCAGTTCAGGGCCGTTGCGAGATCGCCCTGATTCGCATGAATGCGTGCCATCAATGTCATCGCCGGCACGTCGCCGGGGCGGCTTCCGAGCAGCCTGGCCGTCGCCGCGGCTGCATCCAGGTAAAGTCCCTGGCGATAGAGCGTCAGCGCTTGCTGGTATTCGGGGTCAGAAAGCGGCACGGCTGCTCCTGATGGATGAGAATGGGCGACGCTGGTTTTTCTGACGCTCTTCTGGGCTGCAAGAGTCGGCAAGGCGGGGCTGGGCGGTACGATGCTTTCTTTTTTTTGTGCGCCATCGGTTTTCTGATGAAGGATGGCACCCGAAAAGTGAGCCGGAGCGAAGCGCTCGAATGAGCCCTGCGAAATTTCCGAAGGACTGACCACCAGCCAGCCATTTTCCACCAGCGCCTGATAGTGTTTCTGTACCACGCTGGCAGCCAGTTCCGGCTCGAAATACATCAGCACGTTTCGGCAAAATATGATGTCCATCGCATTGGTATTGTTGGCCAGCGACGGGTACACATCTTCCGCCAGGTTGAGATAGGAAAAAGTCACCATGTCGCGGACCGCGGGAATGACTTCATACCGCCCCTTGCCGATATTGCGGAAGTAGCGTTCGCGCAGCCACGGCGGGGCATTGCGGAACGACCATTCGCCGTAAATCCCGGCAGCGGCTTTTTCCAATGCCTGCGGGTTGATGTCCGTGCCGAGGATGGTGATGTTCCATTGCGCAAAATCGGGAATCAATCGTTGCGTCATAATGGCGAGCGAATAGGCTTCTTCGCCCGTCGAGCAGCCCGCGCTCCATAGCCGCAGGTGCCGGCTGGACTGACGCCGTGCATGGATCAGGGCGGGCAGGATGTGCTCCTGCAGCGCTTCGAATACCTGTGGCTCGCGGAAGAAATAGGTTTCGCCGATGGTCAGGTGCCGCGCCAGCGTCTCGATCTGGCTGCGACTCAATGGCGACGACAGCAGTTGCGCGATGCAGGCGGATATATCTTTGCTTTGGAAGTCGCGTGCCACCTCTTGCAGGCCGCGCATCAGGTCCGGCCAGCGCTCCTGCGGAAAGTGCAGCCCGATCTGGCGGGCGAGGAATTCGCTCAAGGCCGGCAGCAGCGGATGAGGGCTGGCATGTTCCATTTCAGGTTTCCAACGCCTGATCCAGGATGTTTTCTTCCTCAAGGGAAAGAAAACTGTCTAGGTCATGGATCAATATCATCCCGTCCTTGAGCCGGACGATGCCGGAAACGTATTCCATGCCGGGAAGTATCGTATCCGCGGTAGCGATTTCCTGCCGGGCGCATTCGATGACGCCGGCAATGCTGTCTACCACCAATGCAACATTTCTGCGCGTAGTGTGACCGATGATGAGATGGTCGGCGGGCGACAATGCGCGCGGCGGCAACCGGAAGCAGTGCCGGAGATTGATCACGGGATGCACCACCCCATGCACGTTGACGATGCCCATGACCTTCGCCGGCGCGCCGGGCAATGGAGTCACTGCTACGGCACGATAACTCCTCTCCACCGAAGGCAAAGGCAGCGCGCATTTCCAGTCATCCAGCGTAAAAACCAGCAATGACGTCATGTACCTGCTCCCGTTACGTGGGGTGCCGGAAAGTCGGTGAATCGAAAGGAAACAGAAGGAAGACCGGGGGTGCGTGCGAAATCGGGATATACAAAAACCCTCGAACCAGATCCTGAACTGGTTGGGAGCATCCCAAGCCTGCGGACGTGCGGTTTCCCGCCTATGAAATTGCCATTTTTGCCCATTTAAGTTTCTTCTTGGTTGTTATTGTTAACAAGATGAACTTAACGCGCCGTTATTGCGTTGTAGCTGCCGTCGTCCTTGGCAGCTAACCGTCAAGCTAGCACAAGTTTTTTAGAGTGGCAAATTGCATTTCTAAACAGTTGGTTATGCGTAATGGGTATTACGCATGATGGATTTCGTATGGCGAAAAAATCAGGGGAGTTTTGTGGCGTTCCGCGCATAGAAAATGGCGCTGAAAAAGAAGGTGAGGGTCAGCACGATTTCGCCAGCGGCCAGTGCTACCGACAGACCGGAGTCGGCATAGGCGCGCACCGTTCCCTCGGTGAACCAGAGCAGGATGAACATCGAAGACCATTGATAGGTATAGCGGTTGCCGCGCAGGATGCCGAACAAGGGCAGCAGCAGCGGTACCGCTTTCAGGATCAGCAGCGTTCCGCCGGGGCGCAGCGGCGCCAGCCAGCCCTCCCACGCCAGGCATAACATGATGAGCGCGATCAAACTCGTGCTTGCCGTCAGGCGCAGGGCGGCGATCATGCGCGGGACACTTTTGCCAGCGCCACCAGTGCAGCACGCGCTTCTTGTGCATTGGTCACGGGGGTGTCGAATGAAAAGCGCAGCAGATGCCCGTCTGCAGTTACATCGAAGCCGTCGATGTCGATGCCAATCATCATCGCGCGCTCGGCTTCCATGCCATGTACATGTCGGCAATAGGCGCGCAGGTTGTCGGCATGGTCGGCATTCATGTGGTCGAGTATTGCTGCTTCCTGTTCCGACAGTTCATTGGTCGGCGGCCGTAACTCCATACCGGGAATCCAATGTATCTTGCCGAAGCCGCCGATATAGCGCGCCTGGTTCACCGCAATGCGGTAGAACTGGAAATCGTGCATGTCGAAATAGCTTTCGGCTTGCGGGAAATAGCGTAGATAACGGGCGCGCAGCGCGTCGTCCTTGGGTGCAATTGCGGCATCGCCTACCAGCGTCAGCCGTGCGCCTGCCTGCATGTCCGGGCTGGCCGGGTCAAACGCAATCAGCGACACGCGCGGATCGGCCTGGATGTTCCTGGTGTGCTCTGCGATGGTGGAAATCAGGATGAGCGGGTTCCCGGCATGATCAAGCACGAACGGTGCAATGGAGCCGAATGGGTAGCCTTCCAGACGGGCCGAGATTGTCGAAAGAACGCCGCTATGCGTACCGTAAAGGAATTTGCGGGCTTCGACAGCTGACGGATTCATGACGCATCCTTTGCAGCCAGTTTCAATGCTGTTTCCGCCAATCGCCTGCCCAGTACGATGCACAGCTTGCGTTCTGCATCCGTAATCGATTTATCGTCCATCGTCCCGGCCACATGGCTGGCGCCATAAGGCGTTCCGCCGCCAGTGGTTGAGGACAGTTCGGGTTCGGAATAGGGCAGGCCGAGGATCATCATGCCGTGATGCAGCAGCGGCATCATCATCGATATCAAGGTCGTTTCCTGCCCCCCATGCATCGAGGCGGTGGAGGTGAAGACGGCAGCGGGTTTGCCGATGAGCGCGCCATTCATCCACAGGCCGGAAGTGCCGTCGAGGAAGTATTTCAACGGTGCCGCCATATTGCCGAAACGGGTCGGGCTGCCGAGCGCAAGCCCGGCGCATTCCTCCAGATCCTTCAACTCTGCATAAGGAGCGCCGCTGTCGGGAATATCGGATTCTGTCGCTTCGCAGACGGTGGAAACGCGCGGCACCATGCGGATGCGCGCTTTCGCACCGGGTACGGTTTCGATGCCACGCGCAATCAGTTGGGCCATGTCGCGCACTGAGCCGCCGTGCGAGTAATAGAGTACGAGAATGTCTGTCATCCGCTCATTTTACTGGAATCGCGCATACGCATCTGCCGGGAATGACGATAGAATTCCGACTCCCTTCATTTTTCGAATGAGCTTGCCAAAGATGACCTCCCCCAGAATGCTTACTTTCGTTTTTGTGTTGACGATGCTCGGATTGCCGGCTTTTGCTGCCGATGCGCCCGGAGAGCAGATGGAAGCGACGACTTCTGCCGGGGATAAGGTTGTTCTCCACCCCAATGGCCGCTGGGAGTTTGTCGATGCCGGAAAAGCCAAGGCCGCGCAGGAAATTGCCAAGCAATATCCGGAAAATCAGGTTTGCCCACCTGGTTGGCGAGGCGGGGTTTTAGGTTTCGGGCGCTGCATTCCCCCTGGCGATAAGGATTTCAACCGCGGTTCCATGATCGGCAAGTAACGCTCGCCCCATATGAAACCGCATCACCCCCACAGAACGCGCCTGCTGGCTTGGATTGCTCTCATCCTGGCGGCCGGCTTTCTAACCACGGCAGTCGTCAATTATCTTGTTTCTCGCGACAAGATCCGCGAGAGCATCCTGGCGCAGGAGTTGCCGCTGACCGGCGACAATATCTATTCCGAATTGCAGAAGGATTTGCTGCGCCCAGTCTTCATTTCATCGCTGATGGCTCGCGATACTTTTCTTCGCGATTGGGTACTCGCAGGCGAACAGGATTCTGATGCGCTGGTGCGTTACCTGAACGAAATCCGTACGCAATACGGCACAATCACCAGCTTTTTCGTGTCCGAAAATACTCGCACCTATTATTACTACAAAGGCCATCTCAAGCGAGTCAACGAGCAGGATAGTCGCGACCGCTGGTATTTCCGCGTGCGCAAGATGACGCAGCCATATGAAACCAATGTCGATCCCGATATGGCGAATCGCGACACGATGACGGTATTTATCAATCACCGCGTAATGGATTACAAGAACAATTTCATCGGCGTTACCGGCGTAGGCCTGACGCTGGAAAAAGTCTCACTTCTGATCGACAGCTATCAACGCCGCTTCCAGCGACGCATCTTTTTCGTTTCTTCCAGCGGTGAAGTCATGCTGCGAGGTTCAAACGGCGTGGCACGAAGCCACCTGTCTCTAAGCAAAATGCCGGGCCTGCGCACGATCTCTACGCAGATTCTCCATGCTGGCAAAGCGCAGATGCAGCTTCAATACGAACACAACGGCTCGATTGTTCACGTCAACTCCCGCTATATTCCTGAACTCGGCTGGTATCTGGTGGTAGAGCAGGACGAAAGCGCCTCGCTCTCGCCGCTGCGGCAGATGGCGATGTTCAACGCCGCCATCAGCATCCTCGTCACCCTGCTGGTATTGGGCCTCACCTGGTATGCCATCCGCTATTACCAGCGCCGGCTGGAGCAGATGGCATCCATCGACAAGCTCACCGGCTTGTTCAACCGCCAGGCTCTTGACGCATTAACTGAGCAGACGCTGAAGGATGTGAAGCGCGACGGTTATCCGCTATCCATTGTCATGCTGGATATTGACCGGTTCAAAAGCATCAACGACAAGCACGGCCATGCTTCCGGCGACATTATTATCGCCGCGGTGGCCAAAATGCTGAAGGAAAAGCTGCGCAAGAACGACATCGTTGGGCGCTGGGGCGGAGAAGAGTTCCTGCTTCTGCTGCGGGATTGTCCACTGGACGAAGCGGTACGATTGGCGGAGGAAATACGTCAGGCGATTGCCGAAGAGGATATTTATCTCCCGAAAGAAACCATCCACATCACCGTCAGTGCTGGCGTGTCGCAATACGTGGCAGATGAAGCTGCCAATACTTTCTTCATCCGCGCCGACGATGCGCTTTATCGCGCCAAAGCCAACGGACGCAACAAAGTGGAAGCCAGCGGGGTATTGCCGGTTTTGCAGGGCGGAGAATGCAACGTTATCCGCCCTGCGTCAGCCTGAAAATCAGATACGCTTTGCCAGCTCTGTAGCCTTGCCGATATAGCTCGCTGGCGTCATGTCCAGCAGCAATTGCTTTGCTTCTTGCGGGATCGACAAGCTACCGATGAAGTCGTGCAGGGCTTCCTTGGTGATCCCGCCCTTGCCGCGTGTCAGCGCTTTCAGTTGCTCGTACGGATTTTCGATGCCGTATCGACGCATCACGGTCTGGATCGGTTCGGCCAACACTTCCCAGGAGTCGTCCAGGTCTTCGGCCAGCTTGGCGCGGTTGGCTTCCAGCTTGCCGAGGCCCTTGAGGCAGGAGTCGTAGCCCAACAGCGTGTAGCCGAAGGCGACGCCCATGTTGCGCAGCACGGTGGAGTCGGTCAGGTCGCGCTGCCAGCGGGAGATCGGTAGCTTTTCGGCGAGATGGCCGAGTACCGCGTTGGCCATGCCGAGGTTGCCTTCGGAGTTTTCAAAATCAATAGGATTGACCTTGTGCGGCATGGTGGAGGAGCCGACTTCGCCTTCCTTGACCTTCTGCTTGAAGTAGCCCATCGAAATATAGCCCCACACATCGCGGTCGAGGTCGATCAGGATGGTGTTGACGCGCGCGATGGCGTCGTACAACTCGGCCATGTAATCGTGCGGCTCGATCTGGATGGTGTAGGGGTTGTAGGTGAGCCCCAGGCCGGTGACGAATTTCTGCGCGAAGGCTTCCCAGTCGAATTCCGGGTAGGCGGACAGGTGGGCGTTGAAGTTGCCGACCGCGCCGTTGATCTTGCCGAGGATTTCTACGCCTGCGATTTGCTGCTTCTGGCGGCGCAGACGGTACACCACATTGGCGAGTTCCTTGCCCAGCGTGGTGGGGGAGGCCGGCTGGCCGTGTGTGTGCGCCAGCATCGCGGCATCGGCCAGGTCGTGCGCTTGCGCAGTGAGGTTGTCGATCAACTTGTCCAGCATCGGCAGCAGCACGGTGTCGCGCGCCGACTTCAGCATCAGTGCGTGCGACAGGTTGTTGATATCTTCCGAAGTGCAGGCGAAGTGGATGAATTCGCTCGCCTTGCGGATTTCAGGATTGCCGTAGAAACGTTCCTTCAGCCAGTACTCCAGCGCCTTCACGTCATGGTTGGTACGGGATTCGATGGCCTTGACTTCCGCTGCCTCGACTTCCCCGAACCCGGCGATCGCGTCATCAAGTTCCTTGAGGGTGGGTGCCGAGAATTCAGCGACTTCCGCGATGGCCGGATTGGCAGCCAGCGCCTTCAGCCACTCGACTTCGACCAGTGCGCGATGGCGAATCAGGGCATATTCACTGAAACAGGGGCGCAGTGCATCGAGTTTGGATTGATAGCGGCCGTCGAGTGGGGAAAGAGCGTTGAGTGCGGTGAGGTCCATGGGGGAAATCTAGGGGTGTTTGAAGTAATTCATTATTTTACCTTTTCAAGCAAACTTTTGTCTTGGAGATTACGAGTAAGGCAATAAGTGAGGCTACGTCGGTGGGGCGGATGAGCGCAGCGTTACTCGCCGGTTGGAGTGCAAACATTAGCCTTCGGCGGGTAACGCTGCGCTCATCCGCCCTACACATGCTGGCGCGATGCGCCCACAGGTGCATGGCATTGAAGTGGCGGGAAAACACTCGCGTAACGGGTTGAATTTTGCACTGGAATTATCAGACTTTGCTTATATAATGAGTTTTATGCGTGCCTGTTATTTTCTGCTGCTGAGTTTTCTGGCCTCTTCTCCCGCTTGGGCGGTGGAAGAGGCCCCGACTGTCCTTAGCGTCGAGGACAACATCCGCAACATGGACAAGGATCGCGACGGCATGGTCTCGATCAACGAAATCCGGGTTTATCTCGAGGCACAGAACGGCAAAGGCTATCGGCGCGAACTGCTGGACGAAATGACTGCCAAGGCTGACGCCAAGAGTTGTGCTTCTCCCTTCAGCCGATCTTTCTATTGAATCAGATAGCGCAGGCGACCAGACTGAAGCGGACTTCCTTACATTTGGCTGGCATGCCTACGGTTGCCGGTCTCGATTCAACGCTTAATCGCCGTTTCGCGCCTAAGGCGCGGCCTGTATAATTTCCAAATTCCCTTTTCACTAGAAACCACGCCATGTTGAACACTTATCGTGACCACGTGGCCGAGCGCGCCGCGCTGGGCCTCCCTCCGCTGCCTCTTACCGCCGAACAAACGGCACTGCTGGTGGATTTGCTCAAGCATCCAATTGCCGGCGAAGAGAGCACATTGCTGGAGTTGCTGGAAAACCGCATTCCCGCGGGCGTAGACCAGGCTGCTTATGTGAAGGCCGCTTTTCTGTCCGATATCGCGCTGGGCAACGCCGCATCTCCGCTGGTCACGCCGGTCAAGGCCGTGCAATTGCTGGGCACCATGCTCGGCGGCTACAACGTTCAGGCGCTGGTGGCGCTGCTGGATTCACCGCTGGGCGAAGAGGCCGCCAATGCGTTGAAGTACACCACATTGATGTTCGATGCCTTCCACGATGTGCAGGAAAAGATGAGGGCCGGCAATGTTCATGCGAAGCGCCTGATCGAATCCTGGGCCGAAGCCGAGTGGTTCACCGCACGCAAGGCGCTGCCGCAGGAAATCCGCGCGGTGGTGTTCAAGGTGCCGGGCGAAACCAATACCGACGATTTGTCACCGGCGCAGGAAGCCTGGTCGCGCCCGGATATTCCGCTGCACGCCAAGGCTATGCTGGTTTCCAAGATGCCGGATGGCCTGAATACAATTGAAACGCTGAAACAGAAGGGGCTGCCGCTGGCCTACGTCGGCGATGTGGTCGGTACCGGCTCCTCGCGCAAATCCGCAATCAACTCCGTGCAATGGCATATGGGCGAAGACATTCCGTTCATTCCCAACAAGCGCACCGGCGGCATCGTGCTCGGCGGCAAGATCGCGCCGATTTTCTTCAACACCGCCGAAGATTCTGGCGCATTGCCGATCCAGTGCGATGTGAACCACATGAATACCGGCGACGTGATCGTGATTCATCCGTTCGCCGGAAAGATCACCAACGAAGCAGGCGATACCATCAGCACCTTCGAACTGGCGCCTTTGACGATGCCGGACGAAGTGCGCGCCGGCGGTCGCATTCCGCTCATCATCGGCCGCGGCCTGAGCACTAGGGCGCGCGAAGCGCTGGGCCTGCCGCCGTCCGAGCTGTTCATCAAGCCGATTGCGCCCAAGGACACCGGCAAGGGCTATACCCAGGCACAGAAAATGGTTGGCCGTGCCTGTGGCGTCGAGGGCGTCCGCCCTGGCACCTATTGCGAACCCAAGATCACGACGGTCGGTTCGCAGGACACCACTGGCGCGATGACACGCGACGAACTGAAAGAACTCGCTTGTCTCGGCTTCTCGGCAGATCTGGTGATGCAGAGCTTCTGCCATACCGCCGCTTATCCGAAGCCGGTGGATATCAAATTGCAGCACTCTCTGCCGGAATTCATGTCCAGCCGCGGCGGCGTCAGCCTGCGCCCCGGCGACGGTGTGATCCACTCCTGGCTCAACCGCATGATTCTGCCCGACACGGTAGGTACCGGCGGTGACTCGCATACCCGTTTCCCGATCGGTATTTCCTTCCCGGCCGGTTCCGGCCTGGTAGCGTTTGCTGCCGCGATGGGCGCAATGCCGCTCGACATGCCGGAATCCGTACTGGTGCGCTTCAAGGGCGAAATGCAGCCTGGCATCACGCTACGCGACCTGGTCAACGCGATTCCCTACGCCGCAATCCAGAAAGGCGAGCTGACAGTCGGCAAGCAAGGCAAGAAGAACGTCTTCAACGGCCGCATCCTCGAAATCGAAGGCCTGCCGGATCTGAAGGTCGAACAGGCGTTCGAATTCGCCGATGCCTCCGCCGAGCGTTCGGCCAACGGCTGCGCGGTGCGCCTGAACAAGGAGCCCATCATCGAGTTCCTCAATTCCAACATCGTGCTGATGGAAAACATGATCGATAACGGCTACGAGGACGCGCGCACGCTGCGCCGTCGCATCGAAGCGATGCAGGCCTGGCTGGCCAAGCCCGAGTTGCTGGAACCGGATCGCGATGCGGAATACGCCTACGTGCTGGAAATCGACCTCAACGAGATCAAGGAACCGCTGGTCGCCTGCCCGAACGACCCGGACGACATCAAACCGCTGTCCGCCGTGGTCGGTGACAAGATCGACGAAGTGTTTATCGGCTCCTGCATGACCAACATCGGTCACTACCGGGCGGCGGCGAAAGTGCTGGAAGACGCCGGCATCATCCCGACGCGCTTGTGGATCGCGCCGCCGACGCGTATGGATGAAGCCGAACTGCGCGAAGAGGGTGCTTATTCGGTATTCGGCCGTGCCGGTGCCCGCACCGAAATACCGGGCTGCTCGTTGTGCATGGGCAACCAGGCGCGCGTGGCGGATCGTGCGACGGTGTTCTCGACCAGCACCCGTAATTTCGATAACCGCATGGGCAAGGATGCCCGCGTTTATCTCGGTTCGGCCGAGCTGGCGGCGGTGTGCGCGCGCATGGGCAAGATGCCGACGCCGGAAGAGTATTTGTCCGTGATCGGCGACAAGCTGTCGAAGGATTCGGGGAATATTTATCGCTATCTCAGCTTCGACAAGATGCCGGAGTATGTGAAGAAGATTATTCCCATCGCCGAGGTGCCGGCCTGAGTTTTTACTCCCTCTCCCCCCGAGGGAGAGGGTTGGGGTGAGGAGGCGTTTCCTTTCGGGCATGTCTGGATATGAGCGGTAGGGCGGATGAGCGTAGCGTAATCCGCCGGACGGAGTGCTGGATGCTTGGATCGGTCGGGTCTCGCCCCGACAGGCGAGTAACTTTCCTTTGCTTGCCCAAAGGAAGGTTACCAAAGGAAAAGGCACCCCACACCACGGCCTTCGGCTCCCTTGCGCTGTTGGCTCCGGCCGCGCCTTTGGCGCTTAACTTGCTGCGCAAGTTAGCCTATGCCGCAACAAGCTGCTTCGCAGCGTGTTGTCGCCAAGCCGGGCGGCTGCGGAACTCGCGCTTCGCGCTCAGACAGTCCTCGCCGAAAGCCCCCGGCTCGGCTGTGCTGCTCAGCGTGGCGTAAGGGGAGGAAAAGCCGGGATGTCGCCATTCCGGCTTCGTCATTCCGGGGCTGCACAGCAGAACCCGGAATCCAGGGGTTTAACTCACTCACCGGAGAATAAAAAGCATGGCAACCCGCAAACCCAGAAAAACCGAAATGCCCGAACAGCCGTTTACCACAGATGCGGTTTTCCCGCGCGTCTCGCTCAAAAACTGGAAGGTCATGCTGCCATTGCTGGCGTTATTGATCGGTCTGGTATGGCTCGGTTTCCGCTTCCACGTCGATGACCGCGTGATTGTCGGCGGTGCGGTGCTGTTCGGTCTGCTGTCCAGTCTGTTTGCATGGATTGTCGGTTTGCTGGGTTTGATTCCCTTCGTCGGTCCACTCATCGTCAAGGTGCTGGCGATTCCCATCATCTGGCTGTTGAACGCGCTCGGCTACCTGGTGTCTTTCATCGCCATCAAGCGCGGCTATTCGCAGGACGTGCTGACGTATCGCGGCCTGACCATCGCGCTCATTGTCGGGATCATCATCGGCTTCATACTCGGCCATCTGATCTGACCTTGGAAACACTCCCCATCCTGTACCGCGATGAATTCCTGGTTGCGGTACACAAACCTTCCGGTCTGCTGGTGCACCGCACCGACATCGACCGGCACGAAACGCGCTTTGCGGTGCAGATCGTGCGCGACCAGATCGGCTGCAAGGTTTACGCCGTCCATCGTCTCGACAAGGGCACGTCCGGCGTACTGTTGTTCGCATTGCAGCCGGAGGTGGGGCAGGCGCTGACGGCGCAGTTCGAGGCGCAGGCGGTCTCCAAGCGTTACCTCGCGGTGGTGCGCGGCCATCCGCCGGAAAGTGGCGTGATTGATCATCCGCTGACACGTATCCGTGACGATTACGAATGGTCGGGCAAGGATATGGAGTCCGAGGCACAGGCGGCGGTGACGCGCTATCGGCGGCTCGCCATGGCGGAGTGCAATGTCAGCGTGGACAAATATCCGACCAGCCGCTATGCCCCGGTGGAGCTCGATCCCCAGACTGGGCGGCGGCACCAGTTGCGGCGCCACCTGAAACATATCTCGCACCCCATCATCGGCGATTCGACCTACGGCAAGGGGCGACACAACCGCTTCTTCCAGCAGGCGTTCGGCTGTCATCGCATGCTGCTGGCGAGCATATCGCTTGCGCTGACGCATCCCGTGACCGGACAGCCATTGACCCTGATCGCGCCTCTGGCGGATGATTTCATGAATGTACTGACGGCGCTCGATATGCATCGCGCCGTCCCACCACCTTTTCTTACGGAAACCCTATGCTGAGTTATCGCCACGCCTTCCATGCCGGGAATCACGCCGACGTCCTCAAGCACGCCGTGCTGGCGTTCATGCTCGATTACTTCAACCAGAAGGACAAGCCGTACTGGGTGATCGACACGCATGCCGGGGCGGGCTGCTATCAGCTCGATACCGGCTTTGCGGCGAAGAATGCGGAATACGAGTCGGGGATTGCGAGGTTGTGGGATCGCGATGACCTGCCCGCGATGCTGAAACGCTACGTCGAACTGGTGCGCGCCACCAACCCGGACGGCGGTCGCAAGCTTTATCCCGGCTCGCCGCTGATCGCCTGGCATATCCTGCGTGCGGACGATCGGCTGCGCTTGTTTGAACTGCATCCGACCGATATCAAATTCTTGCAGCAGACCTTCGACGGTGCGGGCCGTCGCGTGCAAATCCAGCAGGCGGACGGATTCGCCGGCCTCAAGGCCCTGTTGCCGCCCCCGCCGCGCCGCGCGCTGGTACTGATCGATCCGCCGTACGAGGTGAAGGAAGACTATCGGCACGTGATTACGGCGCTGAAAGACGCGCTGCAACGTTTCGCGACGGGTACCTACGCGATTTGGTACCCGCAATTGCAACGCCACGAAGTCCCGACCATGCTGGAACACCTGAAGAAGTTGCCCGTGAAGGATTGGCTGCACGTTGCACTGGACGTCAACACGCCCAGCCCGGATGGTTTCGGCATGCACGGCAGCGGGTTGTTCATCCTCAATCCGCCCTGGACGCTATATGCCGCATTGCAGGAAACGATGCCCTGGCTGGTTCAAGCGCTGGGCGGTGAGGGCGCGAACTACACGCTGGAAAAAAGCGAAGGATGATCCTGACAGGCCGGAAGTAGACCGGCCTGTTGGTTTATGCCAGCAGTTGCCGGTTTGCGCTGACGGCTTGCTGAACGATGGGAAGCAAGCCTTCGCCACCCTTGCCGACATGCTCGACGATGGCTTTACGCATGCGCGGGTCCCAGAAGCGTTTCAAATGCGTCGCCACGTCGCTGGCGGCCTGCGCCTGGTCGGGCTCGGCTTCGAAAAACTGGCCGATCTGGTTCGCCATTTTGACGAGATGCTGAATGTTCATTGCTTTTCCTGCTATTCGATAAAACGTTGCGAGTGGGCGTACACGACGTGCCCATTGCCGCGCGCGAAGCCGGCGAGGGTCATGCCGCTCTGCTGGGCGAGGTCGATGGCGAAACTGGTCGGTGCGGACACGGCAACCAGCACAGCGATTCCCACCGTGGCGCATTTCTGCACCATTTCGTAACTCGCTCGGCTGGTGACGATCACAAAGCCCTGACGCGGATCTGCATTGTGCGCGGCGAGGGTGCCGATCAACTTGTCCAGCGCGTTGTGGCGTCCGATGTCTTCCTCGCAGTACTGGATGACGCCTGCCGGCAACACCCAGGCCGCCGCATGCGCAGCACCGGTGAGTGCCTGCAGAGACTGGTGGCCGGGCAGGCTGGCCAGCGCCGCATGCACTGTTTGCGGATGTAACCTGAGATCGGACTCCACCGGCGCGGTGGTGCGCATGACCTGTTGCAGGCTTTCCGTACCGCACAAGCCGCAGCCGGTGCGCCCCGCCAGATTGCGACGGCGGTTTTTCAAAGCGATAAAGCGTTCTTGCGCGACAGTCATGTAGAGCTCGACGCCTTCGCGCCGCTGTACGATTTCCAGGTCGTACAGCTCGCGCCGGTCATGCAGGATGCCTTCCGCAAGGCTGAACCCCAGTGCGAAGGATTCCAGGCTGGCTGGCGTGGCCAGCATCACCGCGTGCGAAATGCCGTTGTACACCATGGCAATCGGTACTTCCTCGGCCACCTGGTCCAGCGCGTGCACTTCTGCGCCATGCTGCCAACGCTCGACCGCGCGAGTACGATGGCTCGCGTGCTCGAACTCACCAACAGGCTCGCAGAAGTGCGGCAAAGGCTCCATTACTGCGCCTTCACCGCTTCGCGTTTTTGCAGCAGTTCCAGCTGCACTTCGCTGAACTTGCGGTAGCGTTGCTGCCATTCGGACGGCTGCGTCACCTTCATCACCTGTACCGCTGTCACTTTGTATTCCGGGCAGTTGGTCGCCCAGTCGGAATTGTCCGTGGTGATGACGTTGGCACCCGAGAACGGGTGGTGGAAGGTGGTGTACACCACGCCCGGTTGCATACGCTCGGTGATCCTGGCGTGCAGTACGGTTTCGCCGGCACGGCTCTGGATGCCGACCCAGTCGCCGTCCTGGATGCCGCGCTCCTCGGCGTCGTGCGGGTGGATTTCCAACACATCTTCCTGGTGCCACGCGGTATTGGCGGTCCGGCGCGTCTGCGCCCCGACGTTGTAGTGCGAGAGGATGCGGCCGGTGGTCAGGATCAGCGGGAATTTCTGCGTCACCTTTTCATCCGTCGGCACGTAGCGCGTGACGAAGAACTTGCCCTTGCCGCGCACGAATTCCTCGATGTGCATGATGGGCGTGCCTTCCGGCGCTTGCTCGTTGCACGGCCACTGCACGCTGCCCATGCGCTCGATTTTCTCGTAGCTGACGCCATGGAAGGTCGGGGTGAGGCGCGCGATTTCGTCCATGATTTCGGACGGATGACTGTAGTTCATCGGGTAGCCGAGCGCGTTGGACAGCATCTGCGTGATTTCCCAGTCTTCCTTGCCGGCGAGTGGCGGCATCACCTTGCGTACCGGCGAAATGCGGCGCTCGGCGTTGGTGAAGGTGCCGTTCTTTTCGAGGAAGGACGAGCCAGGGAAGAGCACGTGCGCGAACTTCGCCGTTTCGTTGAGGAACAGGTCCTGCACCACCACGCATTCCATCGCTTCCAGCGCGGCCGTAACGTGCTGCGTGTTGGGGTCGGACTGGGCAATGTCTTCGCCTTCGACGTAGAGCCCCTTGTAGCTGCCGTCCATCGCGGCTTCGAACATATTGGGGATGCGCAGCCCCGGCTCGTTGTCCAGCTTGACACCCCAGGCCTGCTCGAAGAGGCTGCGTGCGGAATCGTCCGATACATGGCGGTAACCGGGGAATTCGTGCGGGAAGGAGCCCATATCGCACGAACCCTGCACGTTGTTCTGGCCGCGTAGCGGGTTGACGCCCACACCTTCGCGGCCGATGTTGCCGGTTGCCATGGCAAGGTTGGCGATGGCAAGAACTGTGGTGGAACCCTGGCTGTGTTCGGTCACGCCGAGACCGTAATAGATCGCGGCATTGCCGCCAGCGGCATACAGGCGAGCGGCTTCGCGCACCAAATTTGCCGGCACGCCGCTGGCGGCTTCGAGCTCTTCCGGAGAATTTTCAGGACGCACAACGAATTCCTTCCATTCGGAAAATGCCTTGGCTTCGCAACGTTTGGCAACGAAAGCCTCATTGACCAAACCTTCGGTGACGATGACGTGCGCGAGCGCATTGGCAACGGCGACGTTGGTGCCCGGGCGCAGTTTGAGGTGGTAGTTTGCCTTGATGTGCGGCGACTTCACCAGATCGATCGCGCGCGGATCGACGACGATCAGCTTCGCGCCTTCGCGCAGGCGACGCTTCATCTGCGAGCCAAATACCGGGTGGCCGTCGGTCGGGTTGGCGCCGATCACCATGATGACGTCGGCCTTCATGACCGAATCGAAGGTCTGCGTGCCGGCGGATTCGCCCAGTGTTTGCTTGAGGCCGTAGCCGGTCGGTGAGTGGCAGACACGCGCGCAGGTGTCGACGTTGTTGTTGCCGAAGGCGGCGCGTACCAGCTTCTGCACGAGGTACGTTTCCTCGTTGGTGCAGCGCGAGGAGGTGATGCCGCCGACTGAGTCCTTGCCGTACTTGGCCTGGATTTCCTTGAAGCGCTTGGCGGCGTAGGCGACGGCTTCTTCCCAGCTGACGACTTGCCACGGATCGTTGATGCTGTCGCGGATCATCGGCGTGGTGATGCGGTCGGCGTGGGTGGCGTAGCCCCAGGCGAAACGGCCCTTGACGCAACTATGGCCGTGGTTGGCGTGGCCGTCCTTGTTGGGCACCATGTTGACGACCTGGCTGCCCTTCATCTCGGCCTTGAACGAGCAGCCGACGCCGCAATAGGCGCAGGTGGTAATCACACTATGCTCGGGCTGGCCGTGCAGCGTGATGGTTTTTTCCATCAGCGTCGCGGTCGGGCAGGCCTGCACGCAGGCGCCGCAGGACACGCACTCGGAATCCATGAAGTTTTCCATCTGGCCCGGCGACACGCGCGACTCGAAGCCGCGGCCGTCGATGGTGAGCGCGAACGTGCCTTGCGTTTCCTCGCAGGCGCGGACGCAGCGGTTGCACACGATACACTTGGACGGGTCGTAGCTGAAGTAGGGGTTGGATTCGTCCTTCGTGCTCTTTAAGTGGTTCTCGCCTTCATAGCCGTAGCGCACTTCACGCAGGCCAACGGCGCCTGCCATGTCCTGCAGTTCGCAGTCGCCGTTGGCGGAGCAGGTGAGGCAGTCGAGCGGGTGGTCGGAGATGTACAGTTCCATCACGCCACGCCGGATGTCGGCAAGCTTCGGTGTCTGTGTGTGCACCTTCATGCCGTTGTCGGCGAGCGTGGTGCAGGAAGCCGGATAGCCGCGCCGGCCTTCGACTTCCACCAGGCACAGGCGGCAGGAGCCGAACGGCTCCAGACTGTCGGTGGCGCACAGTTTGGGAATCTCGACGCCGGCCTCGGCGGCCGCGCGCATCAGCGAGGTGCCTTCCGGCACCGAAATCTCGATGCCGTCGATGTCCAGCGTGACCAGTTTTTCGGAAGTACGTGCGGGAGTGCCGTAATCGGTACTGCATCCGCCTTTGCCGCAATTGCATGCCATGATGGGAGCCTATTTCAGTAGTAAATGAATGTGCGCCGGCCATGCATTGCGCGCAGGGCTAGGCAAGAGCCGCGTGGTTTGGTCATTTCAAATGAGCGGCGAGTAACAACGCCATGCGCGCAATGCATGGCCAGCCCGTAGGGTTTGCGCACTACAGGGCGTCTGCGGCGTTGCACCGCTTGCCAATGGACGACCATTGGCTGCGCGCTGCGCCTTGCATCCATCCCTGTCGTGTACAAACGCATCTTTCATTTACTACTGAAACAGGCTCCTACTCTTTCTTTACGCGGCTTGCTGCTTCTGCGGCAGGCCGAAATCCTGGGGGAAATGATTGAGCGCCGACAGCACCGGATACGGCGTCATGCCGCCCAGCGCGCACAGCGAGCCGTTGAGCATGGTGTCGGAGAGGTCGCGCAGCAACTGCACGTTGGCCGCGTGATCCTTGCCCGCGATGATCTTGTCCACGACTTCCACGCCGCGCGTGGAACCTATGCGGCAGGGCGTGCACTTGCCGCAGGATTCGACGGCGCAGAATTCCATCGCGTAGCGGGCCATGTGGGCCATGTCCACCGTTTCGTCGAAGGCGACGATGCCGCCGTGGCCGAGCACCGCCCAGATATTGGTGAAGGCTTCGTAATCCAGCGGTGTATCGAATTGCGATTCCGGCAGGTAAGAACCCAGCGGACCGCCGACCTGCACCGCGCGAATCGGCCGACCGGTGGCGGAGCCGCCGCCATAGTCGTACAACAGTTCGCGCAGCGTAACGCCAAAGACTTTCTCGACGAGGCCGCAGTGCTTGAGGTTGCCCGCCAGCTGGATCGGCAGCGTGCCGCGCGAACGGCTCATGCCGTAGTTGCGGTAGAACGCGCCGCCCTTGTCGAGAATAATGGGGACCGAGGCCAGCGAGATCACATTGTTGATGACGGTAGGCTTGCCGAACAGGCCTTCGATGGCGGGCAGCGGAGGCTTGAAGCGCACGATGCCGCGCTTGCCTTCCAGGCTTTCCAGCAGCGAGGTTTCCTCGCCGCACACGTAGGCACCGGCACCGCGCCGGACTTCGAGATGGAAGGACTTGCCGCTGCCCTGGATGTTTTCTCCCAGGTAGTTGCCGGCGACGGCCGCTTCAATCGCTTCGTTCAGCGCCTGCAGCGCATGCGGATATTCCGAGCGCAGGTAGATGTAGCCTTGCGTCGCACCGACCGCGATGCCGGCGATGGTCATGCCTTCGATCAGCACAAAGGGGTCGCCTTCCATGATCATGCGGTCGGAATAGGTGCCTGAGTCGCCTTCGTCGGCGTTGCAGACGATGTATTTCTGGTCGGCAGCGGTGTTAAGCACGGTGTTCCACTTGATGCCGGTCGGGAAAGCCGCGCCGCCGCGTCCGCGCAGGCCGGAGTCGGTGACTTGCTTGACGATGTCGGCACCGCTCATGGCCAGCGCATTCTTCAGGCCGCGATAGCCGTCATGCGCTAGATAATCTTGCAGCGAGACCGGATCGGTAATGCCGACGCGCGCGAATGTCAGGCGTTCCTGGTTTTTCAGGAATGGGATTTCTTCCGTCAGTCCCAGACGCAACTGGTGCTCGCCGCCATACAGGAAATTGTTCTCGATCAGGCTGCGCACGTCCTCGGGGTGTACCGGGCCGTAAGCAACGCGCCCCTCCGGTGTCGCGACCTCGACCAGCGTTTCCAGCCAGAACATGCCGCGCGAACCGTTGCGCACGAGTTCGATGCTGGCGCCTCGCATGGCCGCTTCGACCACGATGGCCATTGCCACCTTGTCGGCACCGAGGGAAAGCGCGCTGGAGTCGCGCGGAACGTAAACCTTGATGCTCATGCCTGCTCCTTTCGTGCCTGTTCGAGCAAGGCGGCCAGCCGCTCGTGACTAACGCGACCATGGACTTCATCGTCGATCATTACGGAAGGGGAGCAGGCGCAATTGCCGAGGCAGTACACCGGTTCCAGCGTAAACGCCTGGTCCGCGGTTGTTTCATGGAAATCGATACCCAGGGTTTGTTTCGCAAACGCCGTCAGCTGCGCGCTACCCATCGCCTGGCATGACTCGGCCTGGCAGATCTGCACGGTATGGCGGCCCGGTGGCGTATCCCGGAAATAGTGATAAAAGCTGATGACCCCATGCACTTCCGCGCGCGACAGGTTGAGTTCGCTGGCAATTACGGGCACGGCATCCGTCGGGATATGGCCGATACGGTCCTGGATCGCATGCAGGATGGGCAGCAGCGCGCCAGGCTTGGCTTTGTTGTGGGCAATTGCCGTTTCGACGGCCTGTTGGGTTATGTCATGCGGAGTCATGGTGTCATCGCTGGAAATGCGCCGTGTAGGTAGTGTTGTCGATATCAATATATATGATCATATATAGCGAAGGCCAAATAATATCTCCGCAATGGGAGATCGACTTCGTTATATTTGTATAAATATATCCGTGAAAGCTGGTGGCGTCAATGCTTGAAATGGGCTTTCTGATCAATCAGAGTTTGCAGGGCCTGAAGGCTCCCTTTGCTGAACCAGGTGGTTTACCTGGGCATACGCTCAAGCTTGGACATGGTGTGTATCGGGCGCTATGAAAGCGAATCCCAGATTCAGGTGCGGGAGATCATCGAGGCCAACTTGTCGCGTTACCATCGCATCGAGGGGTTCGGCGAAAGCGGTTTCCGTCGTGCTGTGGCCGATGCCATGAGGAACGGCTACGGCACTTACCTTACCAATATCGTGCTTGACCGCACGACCAGCGGATTGGGTGTGCCGATCTGCGACGCATCGGGGTATCCTGTAGCAGCCATCGGCACAATCTATATCACCGGTTGGCTGAACGAGGAGCAGCGAGCGCAGTGTCCCCATGCACTAAGACTGGCGGCAGCGAAGATATCCAGCAGGCTATTAACGTCGATCACAAGGGAAACCATGGCAGTCAAAAGACGTGTCCACCGTAAGCCGGAAGATGCCGCCGAGCATCTGACCTATGCGGTCGCCCGGGCACATCCGGCGGATAGCGCGGAAAAAGTCCGTGCTGCGCTCGAAAAACAGGATCTCGAGGATACCGAGATCGTCTGTGTCGTGGACGAAGGTAACCGCCTGGTCGGGTTGTTGCCGTTTACCGAACTATTCTTGCTGGCCCCCGGCAAGGCCGTGGGCGAAGCCATGCGTCCGCCGCTTGCCGTGTCAGCCAGCGAAGACCAGGAAAAAGTCGCCTCGTTCGCACTCCATCATGGACTCAACAGTGTGCCCGTCATTGATGACGGCGGCAGGCTGCTGGGCGTTGTGCCCGTGCATGCGTTGCTGCAGATATTGCGTCGGGAGCATGTGGAAGATATCCATCTCTTCGGCGGGATATTGCGCGACACGTCGCGCGCTCGAAGTGCGCTGGACATGGCGCCCTTGCAGCGGGCCAAGGACAGGTTGCCCTGGCTGATGTTCGGCTTGCTGGGCAGCATGCTCGCCACCTTCATTGTCAGCCGGCTAGAGGCCGAGCTGGAGCAGCAGCTTGCATTGGCTTTTTTCATTCCCGGCCTCGTATACATGGCCGATGCGGTGGGGACGCAAACCGAAGCCATCGTGGTGCGCGGCTTGTCGTTGACCCACATTCCCATGAGCCGATTGTTAATGGGTGAGTTGCGCACGGGTTTGCTGATCGGACTGGTGCTGGGGTTGATGACCTTTCCTGCGGTTTGGGTCGTGTTCGGCGAATTGCGCCTGGCAATTGCCGTATCCGGTGCTTTGCTGGTTTCGGGAGGCCTTGCCACCACGCTGGGATTGCTGCTGCCATCCGTACTGATGCGTTTCGGTCAGGATCCGGCCTTGGGCAGCGGCCCACTGGCGACGGTATTTCAGGATGTGCTGACACTGCTCGTGTATTTTGCCTTCATTGCCGTGATGTATTGATCCGCTTGCGCTGGCAGCTTGGCCAGCGTTTTAGTATGCTTCATCGCTTCACCCATGTTCACGGATCAACGCATGTCCACCCCTTCCGAAAGCAGAACCCAGGCCCAGGCACTGATCGATTTCATCGACGCCAGCCCCAGCCCCTGGCACGCGGTTCAAAGCGTTGAGCAATATCTGCTGGCGCAAAACTATGTTCGATTGCATGAAGCGGAGCGGTGGCAACTGCAAGAGGGAGGACGTTATTTCGTCGTGCGCGGCGGATCGTCGATCATTGCATTCGCCTTAGGGACGCAGCCACTTGCCGAAACCGGATTCCGTATCGTCGGCGCTCATACCGACTCGCCAGGCCTGCGCCTGAAGCCAAAGGCTGCGCATGTTAGTGAGGGCATGGTTCGGCTCGGGGTTGAGGTCTATGGCGGGCCTATCCTTGCGACGTTCGCCGACCGCGACCTGAGCCTGGCGGGGCGCGTGAATATACGTGCGGCGGAAGGATTTGAAACACGGCTTCTGCGCTTCGATGCACCGCTGGTGCGGCTGCCTAACCTGGCAATCCACATGAATCGCGAAGTGAACGAGCAAGGACTCAAGCTGCACAAGCAGAATGAGCTGCCGCTGCTGCTTGGCATGGCGGACGAGCCTGATCCGCAAACGGGATTCCTTCAGCTGGTCGCCCATGCCTTGCAGGTAGCAGCGAACGATATCCTGACCTCGGAATTCAACGTTTACGACACCCAAAAAGGCGCGTTCTGGGGTGCGGAGCAAGAATTCATCGCGGACAGCCAACTGGACAACCTGGCTTCCTGCCATGCAGCTTTAACGGCATTGCTGGCTACCGCAAACCCAGCGGCTACCTGTGTGGTGGCATTATTCGATCACGAGGAGGTCGGTAGCGAGAGCGCGGTCGGTGCCGGCGGCAGTTTCATCGCCGACGTGCTGGATCGCATTGCCGCGCGTGGCGGACTGGACGAAGAGGGAAGGCGCTGCGCCTCGGCGCGTAGCTTTTTCGTCAGCGCCGACATGGCGCACGCCTGGCATCCCAATTTTCCTGCGGCCTACGAGCCGCATCACCATGTCACCGTTAACAGCGGGCCGGTCATCAAGAGCAACGCCAACCAGCGCTACAGTACCGGCGCCGAATCCGCGGCACGATTCATCGCGCTATGCGAGAAAGCAGGCGTGCCGTTCCAGCAATACGCGCATCGCACCGACCTCGGCTGCGGCAGCACTATCGGGCCTATTGTTGCTTCACGTCTGGGCATGAGCAGCATCGACGTCGGCTCGCCGATGTGGGCGATGCACAGCCTGAGGGAAAGCGCCGGAGTGCTGGACCATGGCTACATGATTGCCGCGCTGACTGCCGTCTACGCTTCCTGACTGCGGATAAATTTTGGTGTTACGCAACCAGCGGCGTCGCAGGTTGTCAGTCAGCCATGGATAGCATTATTGATTCGATCCAATGGCTTGCGATGGCGACCACACTGCTGGCCGCATGGCTAGTCGCCTCGAAGTCCAGGCATATGCGCAACACGGGATTCTGGTGCTTTACCGCAGGGAATCTGCTTTGGGCAATTTGGGGATGGCATGACGGCGCTTATGCGCTGATCGCGTTACAGATTGGGCTGTTTCTGCTGAATATTCGTGGCGTCAAGAACAACGAAACGCCATAGAAAAAGCGTATCGCCCGGGTAGGCCCCGAGCGATACGCAAGCCGCTCTAACGCGAAGCTTCTACCTGTACCAGGTTGTCCGACAGGCTGGGGGCATGTCCCAGGTTTACGAATTGATCCGAGCTGATGACATTGACCGCGCCGCCGCCTTTGGTCAGGCTGCGCCAGTAGCCCAGTGTCGCAACTACTACGCCCGGCTGGGTGTCGTCCGTCACGCGCGCATCGCCATGAAATTCGCCCCGGTCGTTGAACACGCGAACGAACTCGCCATGCTGGATGCCGCGCGCGGTTGCATCGGTTGGGTGTATGAGCACATATTGCTCACCTTGCCCCCGCACCTTGTGCTCTTCGTTGGCGTATTGCGAATTCAGGAAGCCATGGCTCTTGGGTGTGACGATGTTCAGCGGGTAACGCATCGCCAGCTCGGGATTCGTTTCCGGCCGTTCGCGCGAAGGCACGTAGCTTGGCAGCGGGTCAACCGGCTCTCCACCCTGGAAGGCATCATAGAGCTGGCGGAAGGGCGTGGCGACGAAGTTGCCGCCGGCTGCTGCGCTGCTCTTGAATTCCACCTTGCCGGACGGAGTCGGGAAATTGCCCTCCTTGTGCGGGCAGCGCTCGGACGGCGTGCCGACCTTGAGGTGCACGTAACCGTCGCGCTTGAAATCTTCCATCGTGACACCGGCCAGCGCAGGCGAGGTCCAGTCCAGCGTATCCTCGACCATTTCGGCATCCGTGCGCTTGAATTGCGGCTCGTCGAAACCGAAGGTTTTAGCGAGGCGCCGGAAGATCTCTGCGTTTGAAGCCGTTTCGCCCGGCGGCTCGACGCACTTCTGGTTATAGGTCAGGTAGAAATGGCCCCAGGACAGAATCATGTCGTCCATTTCAGCGGCCATCGTCGCCGGCAGAATGATATCGGCGTAGGCTGCGGTGTCGGTAATGAAATGCTCGGCAACGACGGTAAACAGGTCTTCGCGCTTCAGTCCCTCGACGATCTTGTTGGATTCGGGGGCCTGGCTCACCGGATTGGCATTCCAGACCATCAGCGATTTCAGCGGCGGATCGAGCTTCATCTCACCGTTCAATGCCTGGCCAAGGCGCAGGTTATTGATGACGCGCGTGCCTTCGGGAATGTAATCCGGGCGGCAAATCACGTCGAACTTGAGCGGGAATTCCCACAGCGGCATCTGCATCAGGCCGCCGCCAACGTGGCGCCACGCACCGGTGAGCGCCGGGATACAGCACACGGCGCGTATGGTTTGGCCTCCGCCTTGATGGCGCTCCAAAGCCACGCCCATGCGGATCGCCGAGGCCTTGGCGTCGAAGAATTCCTTGGCCAGCTTGCGGATGTCTGCGGCAGGAACGCCGGTGATACCTTCTGCCCATTCCGGTGTGCAGGTCGAGGCACGTTCCTTCAGTTCCTCGAAACCCAGCGTGTAGTTGGCGATGTAGTCGTGATCCAGCAGGTTCTGTTCGATCAGCGTATTGATCAGCGCCATCGCCAGCGCACCGTCGGTGCCCGGTTTGGGCATGATGTGCCAGTCGGCTTGTTTGGCCGTCAGCGACTTGTAGGTGTCGATGACGACCAGCTTGATACCTTTTTTCTGCGCTTCGTGAATGATGTGCCAGTGGTGCAGGTTGGTGCTGACCGAATTGCAGCCCCAGATCACCATGTATTTGCTGTAGGCGAAGCTTTCCGGATCGAGGCCGCCAGTCGGACCCATGGTCATCAGCCAGGCAGTGGACGAGCCGGAGCCGCAGAACGTGCGCTCGCACACCGTTGCGCCCAGCTTGTTGAAGAACGGATCGCCGACGTTGAGTCCCTGCACGATGCCCTGGTTGCCGAGATAGCTGTAGGGCATGATCGCCTGCGCACCATGCTTCTGGATAATGTCTGTCCAGCGCGTCTTGATTTCCTGGAGTGCCTGATCCCAGCTGATGCGCGCGAATTGGCGGCTGCCCTTCGGGCCCCGGCGCTTCAGCGGATAAAGCACGCGGTCGGGATTATGGTGATGGTTGGCGAAATCCTTGAGCTTTACGCACAGTCCACCGCGCGTCATCGGATGTTCGGGCTTGCCCTGGACATCGATGAGTTTGCCTTCCTTGACGGTGTAGGTCATCGCGCAGGTGTCGGGGCAGTCTTGCGGACAGCCGCCATGGAAAGTGGTGATGTTATCGACTGGGGTGTTCATGCAGTGTTCTCCTCAATGCGTTGGCAAGGGCGACGGCTGTATACCGTTCTGTATACTCCGCCCAGAATAAACCAACGCATCCGGTTGGGCAACACCCCGTGCCCAGCCCGGTTTAAAGAAACATTCAGTCGATCACGCCGCAGGCAACACGTGCACCGCCACCGCCGAGCGGCTTGGGTTGGTCGCTGTAATTGTCGCCGCCTTCGTGGATCATCAATGCGCGGCCTTTGATATCGGCCAGTTTGAGGCGGGGGGCCACCATGGGCTGGCTGGCGACCCCGGCATCATTGACCAGCAGCACCGGCAGGTCGCCATGATGGCCGTGGCCTTCGGGGCCTTCATGCTTGCTGGAGGATGCCGGATCGTAATGGCCGCCGGCCGCGCCGCCAGCCACTTTCTTGCCGTCTTTTTCCTGCGTCTCGCAACTTGGATTCTGGTGAATGTGGAAGCCATGCGCCCCGGGCGAAAGTTTCTTGAGGCTGGGCGTGATCACTAGGCCGTTCTCGCTATCGCTCAGTACAACAGTACCGATGGAGTCGCCGATGCCGTTTTCGGTGATGGCGCGAACGTCGACGGTTTTTTCTTCCGCAGCGAAAGCGGGTGCCATTGCCAGGCCGAAGATGGCCAGGGAAAGTAAAGTGCGTTTCATGCTTTTCTCCTCATTGAGTGCGCTTGATGACGAGTAATCTTATCCGCAATTGCATTACAGTGGGGATACGGTCGGAGGAACGTTCGCCCATAGGCAATGTTCGAGGCTATCGTTACAATATCCGCGAACATGCACGACGCGTCCTGCGACATTATGAAATGTTCGGTCTCTAGCAATGTAAAGGAGAATCCTATGCCATACGTCAATGTCCGCCTTGCCGGAAGCCTGACCCGGGAACAGAAGCAGAAAATCGCCGAGGAAATCACCGATACGCTCGAGCGTATTGCGCACAAGCCGAAATCCTATACTTATATTACTTTCGATGAGGTCAAGGAAGAGAACTGGGCCGTAGCGGGAGAATTGCTCGATCAGCTATAATCCGGATATTCGGAATGGGTAAAAAGCTAGGGGTGGCCGCATGTTGAAATACGATCAGGATCGTAATGCGAGTGCGGAGTTGTTCCGCCTGGTTTTGCAGCAGATGAGCAAATACACTGCCGCTTTCACCCCTTGTTGTTACGCCGTCTGGTACGAATATCTCGCCGGAATCAACCTCCGCCTCAAACTCGCGATGGACGAAAGAGTTGCCCAGTCGCAGCCCTTCGACGACGCAGCTATCGATGAATTATTCCAGGAATACGTATCCGAACTGCGCGGCGATGCGCAGCGCCTGATCGGCGACAATGCACAGCGCATCCTCAACGATATCCTGCGCCACGCGGAAGAGGCCGATCATCGCGCACACGAGTATGGCGAAAACCTGCAACATTCGGCTCAATTGCTTGATACTTCCGGTGCCGAGGCATTGCGCAGCGTGGTCACCAATCTGCAGGCGGATACGCACAAGATGCGCTCGGCGGTGGTCGATCTTCAGGGTAATCTGGCGCATAGCCGGCAGGAAATCGAAACGCTGAAGCGCGAGCTGGAGCACGCGCGGGTCGAGGCGTTGACCGATCCGCTGACCGGGGCGCTGAATCGTCGCGGTTTCGACATGCAGTTTTCCCGTTTGCTGGCCGAATCGGAAACCTCCAATGGCGAAATCTCGCTGATCATGCTCGACATCGATCACTTCAAGAAAATCAACGATACGCACGGCCATCTGTTTGGCGACAAGGTGATCCGCGGCGTTGCCGAGGTGCTCAAGGCCAACGTCAAGGGCCGGGACGCAATCGCTCGACTGGGTGGAGAGGAATTCGGCGTCCTGTTGCCGGAAACGTCCTTGTCCGGCGCGCAAGTGCTGGCAGACAAGATCCGGCAGATGGTGGAAAAAGGTCGTATACGTCGGCAGGACGGCAAGGATGATGTTGGAGGCATCACCATTTCACTGGGTGTGGCCGAACTTAATCGAGACGAAGATACGGCCGCCTTCCTCAACCGCGCAGACATGGCACTCTATTTTTCCAAGGAAAACGGCCGCAACCGCGTCAGCATCGCGCCGCAGTAGGTATACTGGAGTTTTGCACCTCTGCAAACTTCAGAAATGTTCGACCCCAAAGCCTTCCTGAAAGAACTTTCCAGTCTTCCCGGCGTTTACCGCATGCTCAACACGGCAGGCGATGTGATATACGTTGGCAAGGCGCGCGACCTGAAAAAACGCGTGTCATCGTATTTCCAGAAAAACCTGCCCAGCCCTCGCACCCGCATGATGGTGTCGCAGATCGCGAATATCGAAACCACGGTGACGCGTTCCGAAGCCGAGGCGCTGCTGCTGGAAAACAACCTCATCAAGAGCCTGATGCCGCGGTACAACGTGCTGTTCCGCGACGACAAGTCCTATCCGTACATCATGCTCTCCGGGGACGAATATCCTCGCTTGGCATTCCACCGCGGCAGCCAGCAGAAGCAGCACCGGTATTTCGGGCCTTTTCCGAATGCGGTGGCGGTGCGCGAGAGCATCCAGTTACTGCAGAAAGTTTTCCGCCTGCGTACCTGCGAGAATTCGGTGTTCAGCAACCGTTCGCGGCCGTGCCTGCAATATCAGATCGAGCGCTGTACCGCGCCATGCGTCGACTACATTTCCCCCGAGGATTACAAGCGCGACGTGAGTCATGCGGAGCTGTTCCTTGAGGGGCGCGAGCAGCAGGTGATGGACGAGCTTTCAAACAAGATGATGGAAGCGGCGGAACGCCAGGAATTCGAGCAGGCGGCGATATTCCGTGACCGTATCCAGAGCCTGCGCCAGGTTCAGGCACGGCAGTTTGTTTCCGATTTCCGTAGCGGTGACGCCGACGTGGTGGTGTGCGTGTCGGAGGCCGGCGCGATGTGCGTCAATCTGGTGATGATCCGTGGTGGCAGGCATGTCGGTGATCGCAGCTTTTTCCCGCAGCACATTGAGGATTGCGACGAGAAGACGGTACTGGAAGCCTTCCTCGAACAACATTACCTGCAGCAGCCGGTGCCGCCATTGATCATCACCGGCATACCGCTGGAGGAGGCAGCCCTGTTGGAGCTCTTGAGCGAACGCGCTGGGCGCAAGGTGCAAATTAGTGCTTATGCCGGCGGCGATCGCCGCGTCTGGCTGAAAATGGCGCAAACCAATGCAGAAATTGCGCTCAAACAGCATCTGGCACGCAAGACTACGCAGGAGGGGAGATTACTCGCTTTGCGCGAGGCATTGAGTCTGCCCGAGTCGGCAGAACGCATCGAATGCTTCGACATCAGCCATACCATGGGCGAAGCCACGGTGGCATCCTGCGTCGTATTCGACAAGGGTGCAATGCAGAATTCCGAGTATCGCCGCTACAATATTACCGACATTACCCCGGGTGACGATTACGCTGCGATGCGTTCCGTGCTGACGCGGCGGTATACCAAAATCGCAGCAGGCGAGGGCAAATTGCCCGATCTTGTTTTTATCGATGGCGGCAAGGGGCAGCTTGGCGTTGCGGTCGAAGTGATGCAGGATGTCGGATTGCCGGATATGATGCTGGTCGGCATTGCCAAAGGCGAAGAGCGTAAGCCGGGACTGGAGCAACTGATTTTTCCTGACCGTGAACAAGCATTACGTCTCGAAAAAGACAATCCAGGCCTGCATTTGCTGCAAGAGATTCGCGATGAAGCCCACCGCTTTGCGATTACCGGCCATCGTGGCCGCCGCGGCAAGGCGCGCACGAAGTCTTCGCTGGAGGAGATCGGCGGTGTCGGCGCCAAGCGTCGGCAAAAACTGTTGACCCGGTTCGGCGGACTGTCCGGCGTACTCAAGGCCAGCGTTGATGAACTGGCGCAGGTAGAAGGCATTAGTCCGGCGCTAGCGGAAAAAATCTATCAGGAACTACATTGAGCTTGTAATCATGCACTGGAATATACCCAACCTACTGACCTGGCTGCGCATCCTGATGATCCCGTTGTTTGTGGGAGTGTTCTACTTTCCGGAAAGCGATATGCCCGAGCAAGTGCGTAACCTCTACGCCACGCTGATCTTCGCCAGCGCAGCCATTACCGATTGGCTGGATGGCTATCTGGCACGGGCATTGAACCAGACATCTTCGTTCGGCGCATTCCTCGATCCGGTTGCAGACAAATTGATGGTGGCCGCGGCATTGATCGTGCTGGTGGAGTTCGACAGGGTCGGGGCGGTCGTGGCCCTGATTATTATCGGTCGCGAGATTGCCATCAGTGCCTTGCGCGAGTGGATGGCCGGTCTGGGCAAGAGCCAGAGCGTGGCTGTGGCTTTTTTAGGCAAGATCAAAACGGCCTCGCAGATGATCGCGATACTTTTTTTGCTTTATTTCCAGCCTATCGGCACGATTGACGTCAAAACCATCGGCAGCCTACTGATGTATATCGCTGCATTTTTGACATTGCTCTCAATGGCTTACTATCTGAAGGCCGCGTGGCCTCAAATCCGGGATAAATAAAGCGTTCCGCTGCTGTTGACACAAGGCCGAAAATCCTTAAAATGGCGCCTTCTTCGACGCGGGAATAGCTCAGTTGGTAGAGCGCAACCTTGCCAAGGTTGAGGTCGCGAGTTCGAGACTCGTTTCCCGCTCCAGATTAAAAAACGGGGAAGGCTATCACGCTTTCCCCGTTATTAGTTTCAAGAGGCGAGATGGTGATGCATCGGCCTGGGAAGAAGGCCGGCGCGGATCTAAAGTTAACGGCGCGTTAGCAAAGCGGTTATGCAGAGGATTGCAAATCCTTCCAGGGCGGTTCGACTCCGCCACGCGCCTCCAGATTTATTTCGCCCGGGTGGTGAAACTGGTAGACACAAGGGACTTAAAATCCCTCGGCCTTACGGCTGTACCGGTTCGATTCCGGTCCCGGGCACCAAAAACGGTTTACGTGCAAAGCACGGCATGCGGGAATAGCTCAGTTGGTAGAGCGCAACCTTGCCAAGGTTGAGGTCGCGAGTTCGAGACTCGTTTCCCGCTCCAGATTTAAAAAAAGGAAAGCATGCACATGCTTTCCTTTTTTTGTTTCAGCTTGTTCGATTCAGGTGCCACACACCATCTCCGCTATAATGCTTTTTTTAGATATCTTGAAAGATCAGGGATGATATTCGTCACCGGTGGCGCGGGCTTTATCGGCGCCAATTTCGTATTGGACTGGCTGGCCAAGACCGGTGAGCCAGTCGTCAATCTTGACAAGCTGACCTACGCTGGCAATCTCGAAAATCTCGCTTCACTCGTTGACGATGAGCGTCATATTTTCGTTCAGGGCGATATCTGTGACCGGGCATTGGTAAACCGCCTGCTGACGGAACACAAGCCGCGCGCGATTGTCCATTTCGCCGCCGAGAGCCATGTGGATCGCTCCATTCACGGTCCGGCCGATTTTGTGCGCACCAATGTCGAGGGCACGTTCACTCTGTTGGAAGCTGCGCGCGATTACTGGGGTACCTTGCCAGGCGAAGCTAAGGCCGATTTCCGCTTCCTGCATGTTTCCACCGACGAGGTCTACGGTTCGCTCGGCCCCAACGATCCCCCTTTCGCCGAAACCAAGACCTACGAACCAAACAGCCCATATTCCGCCAGCAAGGCTGCCAGCGACCACCTAGTGCGCGCCTGGCACCACACCTACGGTCTCCCGGTGCTGACCACCAACTGCTCCAACAACTACGGCCCCTACCAGTTCCCGGAAAAACTCATCCCATTGATGATCGCCAACGCGCTCGCCGGGAAGCCCTTGCCGATCTACGGCGATGGCCAAAACGTGCGCGACTGGCTGTACGTCACCGATCACTGCGCCGCCATCCGCGAAGTGCTGGCGCGCGGCAAACCGGGCGAAACCTACAACGTAGGCGGCTGGAACGAAATGACCAATCTGGTGATCGTCCACACGCTATGCGACCTGCTCGATGAGCTCGCCCCGAATGCGCAAGGCTCTAGCCGTCGCCTGATCACTTACGTCAAGGACAGGCCCGGCCACGACCGCCGCTACGCTATAGATGCACGCAAAATCGAACGCGAACTCGGCTGGCGTCCGGCGGAAACCTTCGCAACCGGCATACGCAAGACGGTGCAGTGGTATCTGGAGCACCAACCTTGGGTTCAGCATGTGATTTCCGGCGAATACCAGCATTGGATGGAACGCAACTACGCAGAAAGGGCATCGTCTTGAAAGGAATCATCCTCGCCGGCGGTTCCGGCACACGCCTTCATCCGGCTACTCTGGCAGTTTCCAAGCAATTGCTGCCGGTGTACGACAAGCCCATGGTCTACCATCCGTTAACTACCCTGATGCTGGCAGGCATCCGCGACATCCTGCTGATCTCCACCCCGGCCGATACGCCACGCTTCGAGCAGTTGCTGGGCGACGGCAGGCGATGGGGCGTTTCCATTCACTATGCGGTTCAGCCTTCTCCGGATGGTCTGGCGCAGGCCTTCCTGATCGGCGATGATTTTCTCGGCGGGGACACTAGCGCGCTGGTGCTCGGCGATAATATTTTTCATGGGCATGAACTGGCAAGCGATCTTCAGGCTGCGGCAAAAAAGACCAGCGGCGCGACGGTGTTTGCTTATCCAGTCAATGATCCTGAGCGGTACGGCGTGGTTGAATTCGACGCACAAGGACGCGCTGTCAGTCTGGAGGAAAAGCCGTTAAAGCCCAAGAGTCGTTACGCGGTAACAGGTTTGTATTTTTACGACGATCAGGTGGTCGAAATCGCCAGGTCACTAAAGCCTTCGCCGCGCGGCGAGCTCGAGATTACCGACGTCAATCGCCGCTATCTCGAACAGAATCAACTCGATGTGCAGGTCATGGGGCGCGGTCATGCTTGGCTGGATACCGGTACGCACGACTCGCTGATCGAAGCCTCGCTGTTCGTGCAAACACTGGAAAAGCGCCAGGGATTGAAGATCGCCTGCCCTGAAGAGGTCGCTTTCCGCATGGGCTATATCGATGCCGCGCAACTGGAAAGCCTTGCGGCGCCCTTGTTGAAAAGCGGTTACGGACAGTATTTGCAGCGAGTTCTCACGGAAAGAGTGTTTTGATGAAAGCAATTCCTACGTCCATCCCGGACGTGCTGGTGCTGGAACCCAAGGTGTTCGGCGACACACGTGGATTTTTCTTTGAAAGCTATAATCGTCGCGCTTTTTTCGAGGCTACAGGGCTGGATCCCGATTTTGTGCAGGATAACCATTCGCGCTCGGCAAGCGGTGTGCTGCGCGGACTGCATTACCAGGTTCGCCAGCCGCAAGGCAAGCTGGTGCGCGTTGTCGCAGGTGATGTATTCGACGTTGCAGTGGACTTGCGCAAAAATTCGCCGACATTTGGCCGTTGGGTAGGTGAATACCTCTCGGCGGAAAACAAACGGATGATGTGGGTGCCGGCAGGGTTTGCGCATGGGTTCGTGGTGACTTCCGACTATGCCGAATTCCTCTACAAGACCACCGACTACTATGCGCCGGAGCACGAGCGCTGCATTCGCTGGGACGATCCGACTCTAGCCATCGAATGGCCTCTCGCCGGGAATCCCCAGCTCTCTGCCAAGGACATGCAAGGAACGATGTTCGGCGACGCGGAAGTCTTCGAATGAATATCCTGGTATTGGGGAGCCAGGGCCAAGTCGGCTGGGAGCTTGCGCGCTCGCTGCTGCCCTTGGGACAGGTGACTGCATTGGGGCGGCAGGAAGTTGACCTCTCGAATCCTGATGCCCTGCGCCAAGCGGTGCGTGCCAGCGAACCTGACCTGATCGTCAATGCGGCTGCCTATACGGCAGTGGACAAGGCCGAAACCGATGAGTCGATGGCGATGGCTGTCAATGGCATTGCCCCCGGCATTCTGGCTGAAGAGGCTAAAAGGCACAAAGCCCTGCTGATCCATTATTCGACAGATTATGTATTCGATGGGATGTCACCCCGGCCGTATCTGGAAACCGATCCAGCCAATCCCCAAAGTGCTTATGGACGTAGCAAGCTGGCAGGGGAGGAGGCGATCGCTGCGACCGGATGTGACCATCTGATATTGCGGACAAGTTGGGTGTATGGAGCGCGCGGGCATAACTTCATGCGCACCGTACTGCGCCTGGCGCGTGAGCGCGAAAGCCTACGCATCGTTGCAGACCAAACCGGCGCACCAACCTGGTCGCGCTGGATAGCCGATGCGACTGCACATATTGCGAGGCAGGCGATAGGGCGGCAGTCTGTGCAGGAATTCAACTCAGGAACCTATCATCTTGCATGCGTCGACCAGACGACCTGGCATGGCTTTGCCAACGCCATCGTCGATGAATACCGAAAGCTCCATCCAGGATCAGCGCTTGCGGTGAAGTCAATAGAGCCGATTGCTACAGCGGATTATCCTTTGCCCGCAAAACGTCCGGCAAATTCGCGTCTGGATGGCGGCAAGCTAGCGGTGGATTACGCGATCACCTCGCCGCATTGGCGGCATGCATTGCATCTTTGCATGGCAGATATTCAGTAGCTATGTGGCGTCACGGGTAATTTGCGTTGCCCATTCGACCGCTTCCAGATGAGCAATATTGACTGCTTTTGCATCAATATCAATCAGGTTTTCCGCAGCAGCTGTTTGAATACCCTCGCAGGCCTCGGCTAGCTGTAGAAAGCGCTGGTATTTGCCTGTCCTGTGCAGCAAGGCTTCGGTAATCGCCGGCGGCAAGTTCGCATTGGCAAGAATTTCCGGCAAAGGCAATCCGATGATGCGATCCAGTAGCGATAGCATCCCTGTCATGAACAAATTGTCCGCATCGCGCTTTTCCAGCCGCTTCGTCCCTAGCAGTTCCATCAGCCTTGCCCGCGTAATCGCTGTTTGCGTCAATGCCGGCGAGGTACTTTGTCCAGCAGTCGCTGCCAGCAGAGACAACCATTTCAGCAACTGTTGATAGCCGAGAATAGACAGTGCATGGCGTATCGAATCGATACGTGACGCAAGCCCGAAGCCAGGTGAGTTGATGTAACGCAGCAGCTTGAAAGAAAGCGCGATGTCGCGCTTGAACATCACCTCGATGGCTTTTGCATCCGCTTCTTGTTGCACAGCGCTCATCAGTTCGAGGATCAGGGTGTGTGCGGGGTTGATACGTTTGCTTCCAGTGGTGCTTGCTGCTGTAACGCTAGCATCACCGCTGAAGTACATCCCTGCTCCTGCGAGGGCGCCTTCGAAGTGCTGTGTTGTTTCGATGCCGACAAGAATACTGTCAGGTGTCAACGGCAAGTTGCGGCCGAATGGCACTAACCGAAAGTCGGCCTCGAACGGATCGGGCTGGTCCTGCTCCCATGCCGTCGCAATGCGATATCCGAAGGCTTTTGCTGTAAGTGCTTCATCGGCATTGGCGGCCACCAGTACAGTGCTGGTATTCAGCTTGTCGAAAATCACCTCATCCTGGACCCATGCCAGCGGGACGAAATACACCGCTTGAGGGGTTTCGATGTTTGCAAGGCGCAGCATGAACGGCGTAACCGCATCCTGTGCAGGGGCAGCCATCTGCAGCCGATGAAAAATGATATCCCGGTTCCGATTGAAAACCGGCGTGCGGGTGACCAGGTGTTCTGCGATGAATGCCACTATTGCTTCTGGCGGATGGCAAGTACGGCCTGGTTACGCAGTGTGCGCAGCAGGCTGAGCTGGCGTTGCGAAACCTGCAGACTGTTAGCGGTTTCCATATCGGCATAGAACAGGCCGATAGCCTTGCCATTGATCATGACCGGTAGCAGCAGAAAGCACTGCGCCTTGACTGCGCTCCGGTACCAGGCCGGAATCTTGGAGGCGATATTTTCAGCGGCGACATCCTCGATTACGATGTCCACCCCCTTTTCCATGGCGACGTGGAAAACGTCCGGCTCGAACGGGATCGGGAATTGCAGCTTGGGCAATACGCGGTCGATATCCTCGCCGAAGCCGAAGCGTGCGCGCATGGTATTGGTCTTGCCGTCCCGTACAAAGATCAGTACGCGGTTGAAACTCATGCCGCGGTACATGGTTTCCAGAACCATTTGCAGGATGTCGTTCAGGTTGAAATCGATGACCAGCGTATTGGTCACATCCTGAATGCCAGCCGAGAGAATGGACTCAGGATCCAGCTTTGCAGTCTCTCCGCCGCTCATCGCTGCCGCAGCCGTTTCCAGCTGAGTGATGCCTAGCATGCCGTCATCCTTTGGAGCAGGGGCGGGAGGCTCTTCCGTATGCCCATTCCATTGCGAGATGGTTGTCAGTAGCGGGCTCTGCGCCGTTGGGAGATTGAGTATGCTGGCACGTACCGAAATCTCTTCCAGGCCCTCATCCAAAGCCCGGCCGAGCTGCTGCTCATCGATCGTAACCCCGGCCGAGTAGCGCGTCATCAGGAGCTTGAGCGCCTTATCCTTGTCTGTCTTGGATGCGGTGGCTGCGATTTTGCACAGTTCGTTGGCCAGGTTGACCGTAACATTGAGATGGTCGAGTTCACTGTATGGTTTCTTGATCCGCTCGCCTGCCAAAGTCTGCATGCCAGTCAGCAATCGGTCCGGGAAGTTCCAGTGCCTGGCGACTTCCTGTCCCAGGTCGTTATATGAAATGCCGAGTACCTGATGCGAGGCCTTGCTCTCGGAAAGGCCTTGCGCAACCAGTTGGGTAACCTCTTGGCATTCATCGTAAAAATAAAAGGTAGCCAGCAGCTTGCCTAGATTCTGGAACATCGCGCATATCATCGCCTCTTCCGAATCGCGCACATTCCGCCCAATGGATAGTTTGGAAGCGACCAGACCGGCGAAGAAAGAAGCGATCACTTCATCCCTGAGGGTGGCTGCCTGCGGCTTGTTCTGCAAGAACTCCAGCAAAATGAGCGTCATAGCCACATTGCGCACGGTTTCGAAACCGAGAATTACCACCGCCTTGGAAATCGTGTTGATCTTGCCGCCGAACTGCCCATAGGAAACCGTATTGACCAGTTTCAGCAGGCGGTTGGTCAGCGCCATATCCTGCAGAATGGTCTTGGTCAACTTGCCTGCGCTTTCGGACTCCGATGCGACGATTTTGTTGATTTCGCTAATAGTGCTGGAAAGCGCTGGAAACTCATTGTCTGAGCCGCCATGCAGCAGAAAGTGCAGTGCGTTCTTTTCTGAAGTATCCAAGGGGGCTGCGGGGGTTATGCTGGTCATGGTTGCCTGGTCAGTTGTTTCAAGTCGTCGATGATTTCCTGCGAGTGGCGTGAGGTATCGACGCTAAGGTAGGTCTTGGCGATATTGCCTTGCGGGTCAATGAGGAAGGTGTAGCGCTTGGCAAGCTTGATTACGCCGAGGTTGGTCAGCGCACCGTAACGCTCGGCCAGCTTGCCGTCTTGATCGACCAGCAATGGGAAGGGCAGGTGATATTTCTTGGCGAATCTGGCATGCGAATCGGTATCGTCGACGCTGGCGCCGATCACCTTGGCACCCAGCTTTTCCAACTGGAACAGATCGTCGCGGAAGCCGCAGGCTTCCTTTGTGCAGCCGGGAGTATCGTTTTTGGGATAGAAATAAAGCACAACCCACTTGCCTGAGTAATCTTCAAGCCGATGGAGTTTTCCGTTCTGGTCCGGCAGGTTGAATGCCGGCGCACGCTGGCCTGGTTTCGGGAGGTCGGCAGCATGCGACCCTGTGATGGAAACCAGACAGGTAAGTGCGCTGACAACAAGCAATTTCAAGCTTTTCATGGGCTGTCCTCCATAGGCGCATTCTTCAACAAGCCCATTTTAAGCTAAAATTGCGGTCACGCCCCCGTAGCTCAGTGGATAGAGCATCCCCCTCCTAAGGGGAGGGTCACACGTTCGATTCGTGTCGGGGGTGCCAGTTTTTCATAAAATAAATCCTTATATTTCATAGTATTGTCTGGATTATCAATCCTACACAATCATACCTAATTTAATTCTGAATAATGCTTTTTGTCACACTTTGGTGTGACTGGAGTGTGACAACCTTGCTTGGCGTCACACCACGACACCAGTCTCTTAAAGACGCTAGAGACAGTTAAATTAAGGGCTTGCGGGCGTCATTAATTTGAGTATTATGCTAGCTATATAAGTTGGTGGCCGCATTCGCGTGTCACACTTTTCTTTAGGGAGGCACATGCAAACTACTTACGGCAGCGCATAGCTATTTGTTTGCTGGCTTACACCGCGCAGCCGGACAAGGAGGAAGCATGTCCGACTACCTATCTCAACACCTCGCCGACCTTCCTGAGGTCGTCGACGCCCAAACCTTGGCCAATAAGTGTGGCTGGGGTATCGGTACAATTTGGCAACGATCGAATCGTTCAAAAAAAGATCCTGGCCTTGGTTTGCTCCCGGAGCCGCTGATCGTTCCTGGCGGCAATCAGCTTCTTTTCACCCGCACTGCAGTTATCGAATGGTTCCGCTCCGCCGTAAAAGTATCCTCTGAAAAACGCGGGCGACCTCGTGGTGCACTTTCTCGCCGTGGCATTGGGCGTGCAGAGCTAGAAGCGCGTTTGGATGCGGAGAGATAAATATGAGCCTTCGTGCGATGATGTGGGCTTTTGATCAAAAAACAGGCAGCCCAGTCACAAAGCTAATTCTGCTCAAGCTTGCGGACAACGCCAACGAGGCCGGTGTTTGCTGGCCATCTTTGAATACGATTGCCAGGCATTCTGAGGTCGATCGATCAACGGTCATTCGCCACATCAAGAACTTGGTAGATATGGGGCTGGTAAGAATTATTCACCGATACCAAGAAGGCGTAGCTCTTTCAAACCATTACCACCTGATTTTTGAGGGTAGTGGCACAGTGCCACCAGGGGATGCAGAGGACGAGCAAGGTAGTGGCACAGTGCCACTGCCCGTAGTGGCGAAAAAAGACCACGGTGGTGGCAGAGTGCCACCCAAACCAGTAATTGAACCAGTTATTCAACCACAACCACAACAACTACAGTTATCAACAGGTGGTTGTAGTGGTCTGTCATTTTCAAAGCACATTCCAGTTGAATTCCATGAAAGACTGGAGGCGAAGCTTCGAGAAAGAGCTGAGGCGCAAGAAATACTGGATGAATTGGCTGCAGGAATGGAAAAAAAGAAAATTGGCACTCCAGAGCTATGGATCGAAGGGGTTCTACGCAAAGGACTGTCTCGTACAGTGGAGGGGATGGCTAAGACAAAGCAGCGACTTGAGCAAGCTTAATACTAGCATTCGGTGGTAGAGCTATACTCTCTGTGACTTGCCAGCATCACGTGGCAGATGTCATCAGCTTAAATAACAAGAAAGGATGTAAATGAGTTACACGAGTATTGCTCCTGCCCACGAATGGTATTGCGTGGTTTTACCTTCGAAGTTTAATCCGAAACCTATAGTATGGCCTGTCGCAGTCTGGGCACTGACAGAAAAAGGGGATGTGGTTGGATTGATTTCAGTAGCCTCTGGCGGTCCCGACGATATTTCAAAGAATCCAATTGGACGCTTAATAACGCCCCCGCCTCTCGCTGTTATATATAAGCACAAAGACGAGCTGGCGGAGGCTGAGTTGGAATCCTTAAACTCTGAGGCTAAGTCTCTTCCGCAAGTTTGATTTCCCGCCAAGCCAAACAAGGTTGTACCAAGCTTTGATGCATTGAAAGGGGAAGGTATCTTCCTTCCCCTTTGTCAGCCAGAAAATGTTTTTAGTCGGAAACTGTTCCATTCTCGATAGCGTCACATACTCCCGTTGCGTTCACGCTGACGTAGGCGTTTCACATATGCGCTATCTACTAAATCATCAGCATCAAGACCTAGCGCACAGTTCGCCAACGACGCTAATGCACTGTCTGTAAGTTTGAGGCCTGCGGGCAGTAAACCTCCACGTTGTGAACTGCTTAACTCAATGACTGCAAACAGTGCTTTGAAGAAGTCGGCACGTGAGTTACGTGATGATGTCGTGGCTGCCGCAGTAATGGGGTCCGTGGCCTCCATTAATGCACTCTCGGCATCGGAACTCACAACCTCAAGAAATTGGCTTAGTGAGGGCCAATATTTAAGGTCAAATTGATAGCAAAGGGCATCTAAATGCTTTTTGACCTGAGTCTGATATAGATAGTTATGCTCCGATGCCGCTTCTATCACGTCACAGACGTGATAGTGCGTGTTGCTACTAAAGCCCGAAGTGTTATGCAACTCGCTTCGGCGCTCCAAAAGGTCAGCCAATTCTGCCGCCTTCCTTGCGACCTGCTGATTTATGTTGGCAATCTCGTTCCTTGCAGTGCGTGCTGCATTTATCTTCTCCGGATTCCAGAATGCAGCCGTGCTGAGAAGCAAATCCAAAAACACCTTGAGTGCCGGAAGGTAGAGCTTTTCATGTAGTTCTTGATAAGCATCTTTTAGCTCTGTACCCCGGGCAAGCAATCGATCTGCGACAGCGTTTTCACTTGGCAAGATCTGATGCTCAATGTTGTAGCGCTTCCCCTCATAAAGTAGATCCTCGCAGATTTGTTGCGGACTCTTCGGTTGCAGTGAGCTCATCTGTTTCCCCTAATGTTTAAGACGCTCGCAGTGTATTTAATCAAATTTGCCTTGTCGGTACCCCAATAAATATTTCTAACTAGGCTCTTAGGTACCTCTAAGGCGCGGACAGTGACAAGCGAAATGTGTGGGAGACTCTTCTGGATTGTCTGGCTGACGGTGGCATTTGTCGGCGGCATTCTCCCGCCGTTAGCCCTGCGCGGCATCTTTGGGATGCCGCTTGGGAGGCTTCGCCTCTGGCCGTTTCCGGCGTCCTGAACGGACTTGGAAACAGCCATTCACCGCGCTTGCAGGTCTGGACGACCTGCTGCACTTAGGGGGCAAGCCCCCTTGACCTCTTCGGTGTCCTGAACGGACACCTACGAGGCCAATTCACCCGGGCAGCGGCGCGCCTGTCGGCGCTTGCCCAAGGCGCTTTCTGCTGCGCTACGGTTTGGCAGTGCCAAACCGTGCTAGGCCTTCGGCTGGCCCTGGGACGGGCCACTGAAACCACCTTGGGCAAGCGCCGCCTGATCGGCGTCACTCGCCGCTGCCCAGTCCCTGGACGCTAAGTGCTTCCGAGGGCGGAAGCACTTAGCCTCGCCTCTTGGGAGAGGCTCGCAGGGACTTGCGTCGCAACCCAACCGGCTGGGGCCGGTGTGGGTTCGCTCGCGCTGTGCCTCGTGAAGGCACAGCGCCAGGCACGTCATAAAAACCTTGGGGTTTTTACTCCTCAACCGCTTGGGAGCGGTTGGCCTGCGCCTCCGCCGCTTGAGCGGCTCCGCGCTACGTTGCGATGCGACGCCGGCCATTTATGGCCGGCTGCATCTGCTCCTCGCTTGGCTGGCAGTGCTAATTCGCCGACACCTGATTAAAAATAGCATGGGTAAAACTACGTTATTGCTGATCAGGCGACCTTTCTTTTTTTGCAAAAATTCTCCCATCGAAACCGCCGATTACGGGCATGGGGGAAACAAATGGCAAATCAGCTTTTGGCAGAAATTGGAACTGCGCTTTTGGCGGTCGAGCAACCAGCTGCGCTGGTTGGCGGTTTTTCGGTTGGGCTGGGAGCAGTGCTCGCGCTTGCTCCCTCGACTCGGTGGGGTTGGAGGTTGGCGTTCGTCGGAGGCTTAGCTGGCCTCGCGCCCTGGGGAATCCTCAACGAAGTCATCCTTCCTAATTTCACTACCATTCGCCTGCCTGTGAGTCATGTCTGGCAGTTCTCCGGTATGGCTGCCCTAGGAGCCGCTGTAGCCGCTGGCTACCTGCGGTACCTGGTGCCTGCCGTGGACTTGGCGGCGGAACGCCTCACCAAGGGGACAGCCCTGGAGCGCAACGGAAAAACCGACGTCCGCACCATCCACCAACTGCTGCCGGCGGTCCCGCCAGCCTTTGACCCGCTGAAATTCTGGGGCTCTCAGGGTTTTTTCCTTGGCATGGGCGAGAGTGGCCGGCCGGTCCATTGGTCCGGTGACCTGCCTCACGTCCAGGTTACGGGCACCACGGGCGCCGGCAAGGGCGTGTTCCTGTCCATGCTGGCCGCGCAGTGCGCGGCCGGGGGCGAAGCAGTTTTTTATTTTGACCCGAAGGATGACGAGTGGGCGCCGCACGTGCTGGCGCACGTCGCCGCTCAGCGCGGCGTGCCGTTCCACTTCGTGGATCTTCGCCCTGGCGCCGGGCCACAGGTCAATCTGCTGGCCGGCGCCAGCGAAGAAGAGGCTACGGAGCTCTTCTACGCGGCATTCAGCCTCTCCGAGCGCGGCACGGACGCCGACTTCTACCGGCTGGCCGACCGGCAGGCGGCCAAGAAGATGGCACGCTTGGCGGCCGCCGGCGCGACGCCAGCCACGCTCTGGAACGCGCATGGCGCTGCGCTGCGCGAGGAAGCGCCCGGGTTTGCCGGGCAGCTGCAGGAGATGGCAGAGCTGCCGGCGGTCAACGCCGGCCGGGGCGGGCTCGACCTGGAAAAAATCATCAACGACGGCGGAGCCGTCTACGCCGTTGGAAGCATGCGCAACGCGGCGGTGATCCGCATGCAGCGCATGCTGCTGGTGCGGCTGATCCAACTCGCCGAGCGTCGCGACCGGACAGTCGGCGCGCCGCGCAAGATCTGCGTCTTGCTCGACGAACTGAAATACCACGTCTCCCGCCCCGCGCTCGAGGCGCTGGGCGCTGCGCGGGACAAGGGCGTGCACCTAGTGCTGGCGCACCAGTCGCTGGCCGATCTGCGCGACTGCCCCGCAGATCTCGACCCTGATGCCGTCGTGGGCGCTGTCATGGAGAACGGCAAGGTAAAGCTGGCCTACCGCGTCGAGGATCCGGACACCGCCGAATGGCTTGCTCGGAAGTCTGGCCGCATCCAAGCCGATGATGAAATTCGGCGCGTGACTCGCAACGCCGCCCTGGCGGAGACCGTGGACAACGAACGCACCATCCGTCAGGCCGAGCGGTTTTTCATCGATTCGAACATGGTGCTCAATCTGAAGTCCTCGCAGGCCGTGCTGTTTGGCCTTGGCCTCCCGCAGTTCCTGCACACCAGCCCCATCCGTGTCACTAAAACCAAGCTGGAGCCTCGCGTCGTCGCCGGTGACCGCGTTACTGATTCGTCTGACCTCATTTCCCTCAACAAAAACTCGGAGAAAATCTAGTGCTAATTCCAAACCGCAGCGCGCAGGCTGTGCGCATAGCAGAAAAACGCCAGGCGATCCTCGCCTGGCTGAAAGGTGAGTCGTTTTCGACCGTGACCATCCTTGCCCAAGTCATTGGCACGGCGGGAAATGCGTGCTGGAAGACGCTTAAAGCCATGGAGCGTGCTGGCCTAGTGCAGTCCCATCTCCTCAAAAACCACTTCGGCAGCCTCACGATCTGGGGCATCACGCCCCACGGCTCCGCCATGGCCACCGACCCGGAGGAGCCGGACTTTAGCCATTTCGAGCCCGGCCGGCTCTCGCCGCACACCATCGCGCACGCGCTCGACGTCCAGCGGGTCCGCCTGCAGCTGCAGGCGAAGGGCTGGACGGACTGGCGGACCGACCGCCAGTGCCGCCAGATGCAGCTCGCCAAGGTTCCGGATGCTCTTGCCCTGGATCCAGACGGCCAGAAAGTCGCGGTCGAGCTCGAACGCACCATTAAAACCATCAAACGGTACGAGTCGATTGTGTCCTGCTATCTACAGGCCATCCGCATTGGTGCGCTCGACCGTGTTCAATATTTCTCACCCATTCCCGGTGTCCCTCAGCGATTGGAACGGCTATTCCATGGCATCCGTGCCGTCCCCGTCGCGGGCGATCGGGTGCAGCTGCAACCCCAGCACTACGAAAAATTCACATTCTCGGAACTGGAAAATGGCTAACGCCCAAAAGTCGTCAATTCTGACCACTTCCAGACCACTTTTTATTTTTGGGCGGCATGGCTGCCGGTTTCGTCGCGCTGAAGTGGTCAGTTCTGACCACTTTGAGACCACTTTTTTCCGTGCGTGCTGCGACCGCCACTTTCGGGATATTTCCACTGACCACTTTCAGACCACATTGAGACCACTTTTTTAACGACGAAGGAGAAATCATGGCCGATCACAACTGCCCCGAGTGCGGTGCACCCCTAAAAAAATGTTGGAGCAAGAAGAAAGAAAAGGACTTCTGGTTCTGCACATCCCCGCAAGAGCAATGCGGCGAAGTTTTCCAGGACGACAACGGTAAGCCTTTGCTGAACAGGATGAGAAAGGGCGAGCCGGATCCTGCCATGCCTTGCCCCGCATGCGGGGCGGCGATGCAGAAAATCACCGGCACGAAGAATGGTGACTTCTGGTCGTGCTCCGCATATCCCACCTGCAAATCGACCATCGACATCGTGGATGGCCGGCTGCCACCAATCTGCCCAGACCACCCCGACCACGGACACATGCGGCTACGCGATGGAAAAAATGGCAAGTTTTTCAGCTGCAGCAAATACCCGGACTGCAACGCAGTCCTGGATTACGAAAATTGGGAAAACGACTAGGAGCACATCATGAAAATCAAATCCATTCTCTTTGCCTTTAGCTCGCTGCTAGCTCTGTCTGCTAATGCGGCAGACATCGTCTTCGACCCGACCAACTTCGCAAAAAACACGCTAACTGCGACCGAGAGCATCAAGCAGACCGCGATCCAGGCGCAGCAGCTCGCCCAGCAAGCACAGGACCTCGCGCTACAAACCCGGAATCTTCGGCAAATCGATAGCGGATTCATCACGAATGCCATCGCCCGGGGGATTTTGCCGGCAGAGGCGGCCGGCGCGGCAACCGGTGCTGAGGTGGCAGCTGCAGCCGCCGGCGTCTACGCGAGCTATGCGAAGACTATCGATGAAATGAAATCGCTCTACGCCACCTATGACCAAATGAATAAGGTTTTCATGGACCTGCAGCGCCTCGAAAACGCGACCGGGCGCCCTCTGACCAAGCTCCTTGAAGCCGATGCCAAGGCCGCTGCTGCTGGCCGTGCCACAGCCTCCAGCGAACTCTCGCGACTCCAGCAATCGTTGGGGCAGCTGCAGTTTCATCAGCGCCGCGCCGATGCGCTGGTGCAGGCGCTGCCTGCCGCTGGCGGCACGGTCGAGCTCCTGCAGATCGTTGGAGCGCAAAACCACCTGATGAGCGACCAGATGAGCCAACTCATCCAGACGTCGGTCAGTTCCGCGCAAGCAGCGCAGGAGGCCGCTTGGCAGCGCAATGGTGACCGTGAGCGGACGGACACGATTGAGCGATCGGCTCGAGACCACAACAAAAAAACGTGGGGTTTCGCTGAATAAACTCTGCCGCGCCTATGGCGCGGCATCCTTTTCTGGATGGGGGTTGGGATGTTTGAAATTTACGAAAGAATGCGGGGTGTCGTGGACGGTGCGCTGGACACAATGGATATCAGCGTGCTCCACGCGGCCGGGCTGAGCTTATTCCAAGGGCTGGCTCTGATTGCAATCGCCTGGGCGGGCATCAGCTATGTGCTTGAGCCGGCCGAGTTGAAAAAAGGAAACACGGTAATCGGAAAGATCGTGCGCCAGATGTTTTTCGTCGGGTTTGTTTATTGGCTGGTCGACAGTGGCTTCGAGACCGTCTTTGTAGAGGGGATCGATTGGTCCCTCCAGAAAATAGCTTTGATCATCATGCCGTCGTCCAGCAACACCAGCCTCGCCGGCGGTATGGACTACATGTGGGTCTCAATGCAGGCTGTCGGCCAGCTGATAGCTCAACTGTTTGAAGGCGCTCAGGTTTGGGATGTCCTGACAGTTGCGGGTAAGAATATGCCGACGTTGATTGTGCTGACGATGTCGTTATTCATCCAGGCACTGTCTGCAATGGGCTACGCCACGTTTTTGACGGTGTCCCTATTTCTCGTGAAGCTCGTCCTTATGCTGGGCCCCATCTTTATTCCTTGGCTCGTGTTGGAAAAGACAGCTTTTCTCTTTTGGGGCTGGTTGCGCTTTCTGATCATCGCCTCGCTGTACCAGGTCGTTGGGGCTGCCATTCTGTATTTTGCGTACAAGCTGCTCGCCGGCGAAGCGGCGATCATCGCTGAGCTTAATGGATCCTTCCCGGAATCCCTGATGATCGCGGTGATGGTCGCTAGCCTTCACCTCACCATCCTCTACCTCATCACCCAAATTCCAAAAATTTCCCAGGCATTGGTTTCGGGGATGCTCGGCCAGCTGCAGCAGAATTAAAAGGAGAAATGCTTTGATGTACTTCAATGAGTATTACAGAAGCCACGGCGACTATATCCTGGCGTCCGTCTGTGGCCGCGATCTCGTCCACTTCGCAGGTCGTGTCTTTTGCTTCCAAGGCGGGACCATAGTCAGGGTCTCTCAACTCGAAAATGACTGTGCCATAGCTGCCTACTGCCGCTCGAGAACCAAAGCCGAATGGATCATCCTGTATCACGGCTGGGTCGAGCGCCTCGCAAACAAACTGCATGGCATCGAGCGCGAAGCGCTGCTGTGCTACACAAATGCACGTCTAGCCCGTGAGCTGCAGGAGCAGATCGACGGTGCGACCGGCCAGCTGGTCAACTGCGTAGCCTGCAATTAAGCGGCTGGGGGTCAGTTCCTCGATGACTATTCCGAACAGTTTCTTCATGGCGTGCTCCTTTTTTGAAACGGCCGCCGGGGGTGTGCTGGCCGGTGTTTTTCCCCCTTCACTTCAGTTGAGGGGGAAACATCGGACCGCCTGCAGCGGCTCGCGAAATGGTAGCCACGCACCGAAAAGCGGAAGAGTGCCAGCGGGCTGGCACGATGAGGCCGGGGCGGGGCGTATGCCAGAGCATCCCCCAGCCTTGCGGCCGGGTCGGGCTTTCGCGCAAGCGCCGAGCCAGGCACAAACATCGCCTGTCTCAGCCCTACGGGCTTCAATTCCTCATGCCTTCGCTGCCATGCAGCTGCGCGCTCCGCTTGCAAGCCAAGCGCCAGCTGGCGCACGCGCTTGGCTAATGCGGTCAACGCCACGGCTTTGCCGTCGCGTTGACTGCGCTGGCCGCAGGCGGCCCGCGCAGTGGTGCCGAAACCGTGCGTGTGGTCCTCCTATCCGTCTGTATCTGCTCTTCAGAGCCGCCCAAGGCGTCCAGCCGGCACGGCGGGTAAAAAGCGCAAGTCATCGCGCCAGCCGGGAATGAACGAGGAATCCGTCACCGGGCAAAAGCAGCCCGGTGCCACCTCATTAAATCCCGTCTGTCACGCTGCCTTGCAAACCCGCCTCAAAACGTGCCGTCC